>ERZ1673737.650-NODE-650-length-40414-cov-5.773731_pt1 | contig 40414 bp, 39 predicted proteins | sample MGYA00580211_ERZ1673737 | MGnify/ENA primary metagenome ERZ1673737 (study PRJEB41218, sample SAMN15661789) | gut metagenome | host: Homo sapiens | place: Canada: London | collected 2015-08-20/2019-03-30 | study: EMG produced TPA metagenomics assembly of... | reverse complement strand
TATATAGAACAGCAGAACACACCGGATTAGAAAAATTTCATTTTTCTAATCGGCATACTACATCCTTAAACTTAAGTACGAGGTTTTGTGTGCCCAAAATTTGATAACTTTGCCTAGGTATATAAAAGTGATAATAAGGTTTTGCAACTACTTAATAACATCATGGTTACTAAGTTTAAAGATGAAGAGGATAAGTTTGCAGATAATACAGAGATAGAAAATATAGAAGACTTATTAAAACTTAATATTGAGATTATATAAATATCCCCTTCACTTTGTTTAATGTGAAGGGAAACAAGCATAAATCATGGTTACATAAAGTAATACAAGATTAAGGAAGCATAACTAAATCATTAAACCATTACGGCGCGGAGACTTAAGTTTAGGCTCGGATAAGACTACCGGATGATCTAACTCATAGCGCTCGCGACGTTTACGACCTTCTTCCTCAGCACGAGTTTTAGCCTCTGCTAATAAAATCTCTACCTGATTTTTATCCGCATTATCAGTATTTACGTCCTCAGGGAAATTTTCTTGAACTTCTGCAAACTTCTTATCGATAACAGCGATTTCTTCTTGCAAACGAGCTAATTCTTCAATACTTTCTTGTAATTCTTTTGATGTGAAAGCCATAATGTCTCCTTTTAAGCTTTATATCAGCTATAAATTGATTATATCTAATATAAAAAATTTTTCTTTGCTATTAACCAAAATTATCTACCCTGAGCTACAGTCTTTAAAGTGCTGTTAGCCTCAGAAATTGCTGTGGTTGAACCTGAGGTATAGGCATTATATTGACCAATATAATCCTGTACATAAACCATCTGCTGCTGAATTCCAGAGCCAATGGAGTCTTGCTTAGTCTGTAAATTGCTAATAATCAGCTCAATTTGATCTTTGCTAAAGGAACTCTTATTAAGATCGCTTTCACTAATGCCCATTGACTTTAAAGTTTCTTTATTCGCTTTAACAACAGCAGCACGCGTAGCATCGGTAGCATCTGAACCATCAGAAGCGTTAGTTTTAGCCGATCTTAAGGTATTGATCATCTCGGCATATTTAGTAGCCTCAGCTTGCTGACTTTGAATATCCTTAATAATAGATTCTGCCTTATCGCGATTAGTTTGCCCCAATGACATCTGTAATTTGGCAAACATCAAAGAAATACTTCCTGAATCCTGTCCAAAAGCAACGTTATTAAAATTAGTACCAGTTACCGGAGTTGTAGATGACATAAGTTTTATCCTCTCGTTATCTTCCCTGAGCTACAGTCTTTAAAGTGCTGTTAGCCTCAGAAATTGCTGTGGTTGAACCTGAGGTATAGGCATTATATTGACCAATATAATCCTGTACATAAACCATCTGCTGCTGAATTCCAGAACCAATGGTGTCCTGTTTTGTTTGCAGATTGGAAATAATAGTTTCCATTTTATCTTTAGTGAAAGAGCCGTTTAATAAGCTACTGTCAACGCCGAGATCTCGGCAAAGCTGTATGGCACTTAAGACATCAATACGATCTTGAAAGGCCTTTTGCATCCCCTGACATTCATATTTTAAATGTAGATTATCCGGAGTATGTTCTTTAGCCTTGCCGTGGTTATAGCTATTAGTACGGAAAGCATCAATAAAACTTGAAGTATCAGCACTTGAATTATAGAGCTCTAAAACTGTCTTGAAATTTTCATCTGATAAAGACAGACATTCATTGCCTTTATACTGACCTTCCATGGTCTTAAGATTGTTTATAACATTCTGTGATTTATTGATCTCAGTTTGAATGCCCTCGGCAGTACTAGGTACATCACCAATCCCCATATCGCCTCTTTGTTTAAGCGATCTGACAAGATTAATTGCCTCTGCATATTTTTTCGCCTCAGTTTGCTGAGCTTGAATATCTTTAATAATGCTTTCAGCCTTAGCTCTATTAGTAGCTCCTAAAGACATCTGTAACTGCGCAAATAAAATACCGATATCTGGACTTTTATCATTTAAATTGGTTGCATTAATATTATTATTTGTATTTAAGGTTACAGCTGTCATGACATACTCCCTCAAAATTTAAATATCTTTACTAATCTGTCTTTAGTATAGATAATTTTTACATATTTTGTAACTACATATTAAAATTTTTTTGATCAAATACACAAATTTATTTTTTTTCATAACTTGTATAAACTTATCAAAACTCTTATATATTTAAAATATGTAGCTCTAAACTAGTGATTTCATCACAGAATTTTTATAAGATTTTGGCATACTTTAAATTAAATATGCATATAAGGGATGATTATGGAAATTACAGCAAGCCGTGAGGGCAATACTGTGCTATTAAAGCTTGCAGGCCGTATGGATGCATTAACTGTAGCTAAGTTTGAAGAAAACGCCTTAAGACTTCCTCAAGATAATGAAAATTCAGGAATTGTTATTGATTTTCTTGATCTTGAATATATAAGTTCAGCAGGCCTTCGAGGCTTATTAAAATTAGCTAAAGGCTGTCGCAGTGCTAATAAAAAGCTCGCCTGTTGCAATCTTAAACAAGATGTAGCAGAGGTCTTTAGAAATCTGGCTTTAATATGGTCATTAAACTCTGTGCCTCTTTAGATGAAGCTTTAACTGCCGTTAAATAAATGGCTCTTAATTTATGGCAGGTTAGTTATGAAAAAGATTGCTCTTCCCGCTTCAATTGAACAACTTAATTTTATCAACGCCAAACTTAAGGAAATCATGCAAGGAGAGCTTGCTCCGCTTTTACATAAAACCGAACTTGTAGTAGAAGAAATCTTAGCTAATGTCTGCAATTATGCTTATGACGACAAACAAGGCGATGCAGAATTTATCTGTGGCAAAATTACTTTTGACAGTGCTCCCTATGTCATGATTCAAATTACAGATAAAGGTAAGCCATTTGACCCATTTTTAGAGGCACAAGAACCAAACGTCAATTTAGATCTTGAAGCGCGAGCCATTGGCGGATTAGGTATTTATTTTGTCAAAGAAATTGCCTCTCATTATGCTTATGCCCGCATTGAAGATAGCAATGTCGTGACCATCTATTTTGCGCTTAATTCCTAAAAATCGTGACCTATGCGCATTGCAATCGCTCTCTTATTACTGTTATGTATAAACACTAATCTCTATGGCCTTGAAAGTGAGATTTCTTCCTTAGAGGTTGAAACAAGCAGTATCGAAGCTGTTCCCTATAATGCAATAAAACCGAAAGAAAGACGTATTGAAAGTCTTGATATCTATAGTCTTTCAAAATATGCCAAGCTTTTACAGATGACTCATATTGTCACTCCCTATCTTGTCGCTAAACATCCTAATTTTCAAAACGATCTTAAATCTTGGGAGCATTTTATTCAAAAAGCAGCGATGGCAAATGACTTACCAAAAGAACTAATTCAGGCGGTAATTGAGGTTGAATCAGGAGCTATTGCCTCAGCAGTATCAAAAAAAGGCGCGATGGGGTTAATGCAGATTATGCCAACTACAGCTCTTGATCTAGGTCTTAAAGATCCTTTTGATCCTAATGAAAATATCCATGCCGGTAGCCGCTATCTTGCCTTAATGCTAAAAAAATTTGATGGATCTTTAAGCCTTGCCCTAGCGGCCTATAATGCCGGGGCTAATAATGTAATTCGCTATGGAGGCATACCTCCATTTAAGGAAACTGAAAACTTTGTGAATAAGGTTATCAAGCGCTATCATCAATTACGTGGTCACTAAATGAAAAAGACTATTTTTACGCTTAAAAATAAAATCATTACCATGGCGCTAGCTTTAGTGATACTGCCGTTATCAATCTACAGCTATCTCATCATCAACGATCAATATCAAAGCTATTTAAAAAATGAAGATAACTTCCATAAAACCACCAACGATCTTATTTTAGATAGCGTTAATGCCAGTTTTTATGGCTATATCAATCAGAAAATCAATTCTCTCATGGCTCTTAAACAGCGCTTGTTTATCGTAAGTTCTATCTTACGCAATGCCGATATTGATACAGATACAAGTTCTCAAGAACTTGCCTCTTTAATCCAAAAAGTACAATTAAAATCCTGGTATCGCGTCGGTATTAGAGGTTTTATTTACAATCAAAAAGATCCTAAAAATAGTGTCATGCTCGATGATAACAATCTACGCCTCTTAAAATTTAACGATATACGAGGCAATAAGCTTGAAGATTATATTCAAAGACAGATACAGATTTCAGGTGAGGTTTATTATATTCACAATCAAAATCAGGAACATTTTTTATGCATCATGCAACCTACCATACGCGATCCGCAACTGATCATTGTGACCCTCTTTGATATAAGCTCCATGTATGATGATTACAATCACAACTCTCAAGATGTCATCGATAATGTAAGTATGCTCTTTGATAGTATTCAATTAGCAGAAACTGACGATTTATTATTATTTAATGAAGAAGGCAAGGTTATATTATCTAAAAATAAGGACTTAAGCGAAGACTTTCGCTTAGATAAAGATAATTTAGAGAAGATAAAAAATAATGAAAGTCAGATTGTAAATATTCACAATAATGCCAATGACAGTGATTATCGCCTGCGTGTCTCTTATTTCAGTCCCTTAAATTGGTATGTAGCAACTGCTAAAAATACGAATGCCTTCATCGAGCCTCTTTATGAGATTGTTAAAAAGCTACTTATCATCGGTATTGTAATTGCCATCTTCTCTTTAATCATGGCTCTAATCCTAGCTTTCTATACAACCAAACCTTTAAAACTTATCACTCAAAAAGCTCAGGAATTAGCTCTTAGCGATCTTAAAAATCCCAAGGATATTAACGCCATAGCTGCTACCTTACCTCAAGATAAGGGGGATGAAATCGGGAGCGTCTCTACAGCTTTATATAAGATGTCCTCATCTTTATCAGAAAACATCCACTCACTTATCGACTCAACTTCAAAACAAAAGCGCTTAGAAGGTGAATTAGGGGCTGCCTACAATATACAAAAGGGCATGCTCCCAGAGAATTTAGATAATCTACCTATAAAACCCTATTCTGTAGCCTCGCTCTTAATTCCAGCTAAAGAGGTTGGTGGAGATCTCTTTGATGTTATCGCTCTTGATGATGACAAATTAGCCTTAGTAATTGGCGATGTCTCCGATAAAGGTGTTCCGGCAGCCTTATTTATGACTATGACCGTAACCTTAATCCGTGAAGGCTTTGCTCTAGGAATGAGTCCTAGCAAAATTTTAACTGAAACTAATGCTCGTCTTAGTGCTCATAATCCTAATATGATGTTTGTAACCTTGTTTGTGGCGATCTTTGATCGTAAAACTCGCTCTTTAGTTTATGCCAATGGCGGTCATTGCCTGCCTTTGATTATCAATAAAGAAGGAAAACATCGTTACTTAGATAAGGCCCATGATTTGGTTGTTGGCGCTATGGAAGATCTTGAATACTCAGAATATCAAGATAGCCTTCAAGAGGATGAGACTTTGCTTTTATATACTGATGGTATTACTGAGGCTCAAAATGAACAACAAGAACTATTTTCTGAAGCAAGACTTGAAAAATTTATGAAAACACAAGTTCATGCTTCTCCCCAAGATATTCTAGATAATCTCTATAAAGATATTGTTAATTATCGAGAAAATGCCATTCAATCCGATGACATTACCGCAATTTGCTTTAAACACATTTAACCCAAAATAAACTGAGCTTAAAAATTTTATTTAAGCTCAGTTTTTTATTTGCGAAAATTAACGGAGACGCTCTTCCTTAAGCTACAGCAATTTCACGTTTTACACTGCTAAAAGCTCGTTCTTGATTGTGGTAGATAAGAAGTGAGGTTTTCTTTTCTCTTAAAGTGGTCTCATTATATTCAACAGTAATTGACTGCGGACTAAAGGTTAATTTACTAATGTCCTTAAGACTAGGATCTTTTAATGTATCCTTTTGCACATTACTTAAGACAGCTTCGCGATTTAAGGTAATAGCGGAGATCTCTTGTGGATTTTGGCTTAGAATATTGTCAGCTAAACGATTAGCCTCAGCTTGAGACAAACCATAGGAAATTAAAGCTGTAACAATACCTGTTTTTTCAAATGGCGGTCTAATACTGATATTTGAAGTAATTGAGACTAAAGCATCTTTATTTAAGGTGTCATTATGTACCTCAATATGATTATGATGAATAAAGCTTAGTTCTTTTTTAATCCCCAACTTTTCATCTATAGCTTCATTAGCGCGCTCTGTAAGACTTTCAGCTCCATCAGCAAGATTATCAGGAAGATCTTCTATTTGTTGTGAAACAGTATCTTCTAATACAGGTAAATTTTCCCCTAAAGATTTACCAGCATTAATAACAAAATCGCTACCTGCAATAGTATCTCCAAGTTCTTGAGCGTGTTCCTTTACAGCATCACTGTCTATCTCTAAAGTTACCCCAGCTGATAATGTTGCTTGAGCATCAAAATCATAGGTCTTAATCTTATGATTTAAAGAAAAGCCTCGTGAGGTTTCAATGGCACCAGACAATGATAAAGTAACACCAGCTGTGACGTTAGTATTGATATCCCCCATCTCTAAAATATTTACAGAGGCGCTAGCTTCAGCTTGTGCACTAGCCCCTATATTAAAATCTTGACTTACATTGGTGGCTACATTGACATTAAAACTATCGTAAGCAAAGGTCATAATATTAGCAATGAAAGTAGCAGCGCTATCTGTATTTTTAAAGGTAAGATTTACATGAGATCCACCCTTAACTTTAGCTTCGGCTTGTGCCTCAAAACTCACATTACCTTTTTCAATACCTTCAAGTGAAGCCTCAACTTTAGCATAAAGTTCAGCATCTAAACTAAAGACAAAGCCCTCTGCCGACTTTTCAAAACCAAATAAACTATGTGCTCCTAATGCTACTGAGACTTTAGCATTATCAGAAACTTCAGCTGAAAAAACCTCAACGTTTAAATCCCTATCAAAGCTTACCCCTTGATTTACATCTAGATTATCCAAAAGATGTTCAACTTGAGATCTAAAGACTTCAGCTTTAATAATACCTTGAGCCCCTTTAGCTTCCCCTCCTTCTACAATCGCAGATCTAATGCTGTGATTTAAATTGATAAGGCCTTCCTTTAAGGCAATACCAGAAAGTCTAAGTGAGAGATGAGGATCATTTAAAAAGCCGACAGCGAGATCGTCACAGATTCCAAAAGGTAGGCCTAAATCATGCATCGCATCCTTCATGGCATTTAAAGCTCTATCATAATTTTTGGTCTTTCCATCTGGACTTATTTTATTTAATTCACTCTTAAAGCCTCTGATAGAAGTAATTCCCATGGCTGTCATCGCATTAAATACGGCAACAGAAAGCACAGTATCTGCAAAATTCTTATCATTATGCATCTTCATAAAAAGTCTGAATTGCTTATTCTGATAAGTATTGATACCGTCGCCAATATCTAAGATCTTATTTAAGGTATTTACATTAGCTAACACTGAACGTTTTAATTGCTTACCAATAAAATCTCTAATATCGCCTTTTGATTCTAAGGCTTTTTTTACGCCATGTTCTACTGCAGCAGCGTTCTCCAAACGAGCTTTATCTCTGTGGTCTTTAATGGCTATTTGAAACTTAAGGCGATCTAAGATGTTTTCTGTAAACATCTCTCGAATTTGTCCAATAATTTGTGCCTTTATTTGCTTATTACCAGTTTTTTCAAAGTTATCTAAAAGATCTTTTAACTTGTCATAATCAAAATTAAAATCAGCAAGTTTTAAATAATTATCCGTCTTATCTTTTATCGAGGAGAGATTAGATAAAAGTTGATTTATGACTAAGAAATTAATTTGCGATTCAGAAAGTTTATCAACTATTAAAGAAACATTGCTTTGCGCAATTTGTATTGCTTGTTCATCTTTTGTTTTTTTATTTAAAGAATTAATTTCTTTTTCTAAAGACTTTATATAGCTTTTGTCTAAGAAACCACTTAGATCTTGAAGATTTAAATGCGATGAAATTATGCTTGAAGTAATAAATTTACGTGCTCGTTGAGCATCAGCATCATCAATATCTAAAAGCCCCATTATATTGTCGACTGTTTGATAAGAAATTCCTTCCAACATCGATAATTTAGCATTAAGAGCTTCTCTTAAATTATTTATAGATTTCAGACGCCCTAATTTGTTTTCTAATTGAGAGATTTCAATATAACTTTTGGCTAAAGCTCGAATTTCGATATTAGACATGGGCTTAGCTGCAAGTTTAACAATCGCATCGACAAGGTTCTCTAGCTGAATATTTTGCGGATCAAGCCCCAATTCTTTGAGCATAGTATCCGACATATCTTTAACCGAAAATATGGTATTTTGCGCTATGGCTAATAATTGATAGGCAACTGTTTCACCTAAAACATCAAGAGTAGCTAAACTGTCTAAAGTAACTTGAGCTTTTTCACCTGCAGGAATTTTTTTATCCGCCATATGAAGTAAAGCATCTAAATGCTTAGTTTGATTTAAAGATGCTACAAATCCCTCAAAGTTATGTAATATAAATTGCTTAATCTGTTCTTGGCTATATTTAGGAATATCCAAAGAATCAATTTCATTTTGTGAAATTTTTTTGATAGTTTCCTGTAGGCTTTTAGCTGTAATAGAGTGACTTTGGGAATTTAATCCCAAATAAGACTCCATCATGCGCAAAAGCCTTTTTTCATTGGTATACGCCACATAATCAGGATCAAGAGATAATAAGGTTTTACGATTGGTCTCACGAGCTAATAAAGCTTGATTGAACTTAAAGGTTGCAATAACTCCAGCATTGATGTTTTTAGGTAAGCCTGAGCTATGTTTTTGGATATAATCATATAGCTGTGGATTTACATCTTGAACCTTAGTCATGAAAGCTTGAGAGTCATCCATAGCAATATCGCCATAAAGATTTTGCTCAAGCTTAAAGAGCAAGAAAGCACAATTTGCAATAGTTGGGGAAATATTACTAAAGCTATTATCGTTGCTGTTCTCAAAAGCTGATGCTAATTTTAATAATGATTCGCTATCAAATTTCTCCAGTTTAAACTCAGGTCGAGATTTAAGATCTACTAAAGATAAGGTATCTAAAATATAACTTAACTCTAAAGCACCTTTAACATTATTTAAGGCTAAAGCTGAAGCTAAGTTCTCTAACTTTGAAAGAACTTCTGGAGTATTACCGCTAAGATTTGACTCTGAAAGAATTTGGAAAAGATATAAACTAATCTTTGGATCATTTTGCGTTATAGTGGCACATAGCGCATCTAAAAATACTGGGTCTTGAGAAATAGGACCAAATCCTAAATCATTATCGCCACAATTAGCTAGAATATCGATATATTTTAAGGTTTGAGTAAAGCCTAACTTATCATGAGATACTGATAAAGTAGCATCTGAAATGCCATATTGTATCTGAAGCTTTGAAATAATCGTACTCTTTAAAAGAAAAGCATCTTCATCTAAGGTTAATCTGTCAATAGAGGAACTTAGAGTTTTTAATTTATTAAATTTCTCAGTATTAGAAAGATTTTCATCATCTGTAATAGAGTTAATTTGTGCAAGTAAGCTATCTTTATTAGCTGTTGATAAAGCTTGTAACTGCGATAATAAGGCGGTATTTCCTGCACATTGCTCCTTTAAAGCTGAGATATCATCATGTACTTCATCAAAAGCTGATATCTTACTTTGCATATGAGAGACAAAACGCTCTTGCTCTTGAGCTTTACTAGAAAACGAATCCTCTAAAGCCTTAAATTTCATCTCAAGATCACCTAAGACGGCGGCATTAAAATTTCCTTGATTTTGAATGTCTTTTAACTTAACAAAGTCATCCTCATTCACTGTTTCTATAGGCTGAGACTCAAGATCTTTATTATTCTCTAAAATACTAACTAAGGTTGCCTTATTGGCAATAGCCTCATCTAAAAACAAAAAGATCTCATTTAACTTAGGATTACTTGCTAAAGAGGCCATACTCTCATTATCCTTCAATGAAGCAGCATCTTTCACTAAAGCTGTAAGCTCTTTTTGAAGATCTAAAAGAGTATTTAAATCATCGCTCTTTGCTATGTCCCACATAATGGTAGCTAATCTTTGAAAAGTCTCATCCTTACCTAAAATTTCAAAATCCATTTCACCGCAACTTACAGCAATATAGCTTTGTATAGCTACATCAATATATGCGCGGTTTGCTTCACCTGAGAACTTTGTATAGAGTTCTTTAAAATCAGCTAAAGATGCATCTTTATTTTCAGCAAGAGTGACAATCGCCTCTTTAACCGCAGCCGAGGCCGTGATACTAGTAGAAAAAACTCCTAAATTATCGCTTTGAATTGTTGTTGTATTTATTTGTGTGTTAGATATAGAGCTTGTATCTACACTGCTTGTATTAGTAGCAACGCTTTTACCAATACTTATGTCATGTGAGCTAGGAGTTTTTTCTACACTTACATTAGTATTTAAAGCGGTAGCGGAGTTTAAACTACGAATAGTATCAGACATAAATCTTCCTCAAATAGAGAGCATATTGGATCTAAAGCTTGCTAAAAGATCATCATTGTTAAAAGAAGCTTGGTTATCTTTAGCTGATTCAGCTTTGGTGCTATTTGCTAAAGATGCAATGAGTTCATGTTTTAAAGCCACAGCATTTTCAATAAAATCATCATAAAGATTTGAAAAATTATTATTTAAAAGATCTCCTTCACGTTTAAAGACAGAGATCCACAAGATCTTTTGTTTAGTATCAAGACCTAATTTTAAATTGGGGTATTTATTTGAAGGGACATTTAAAGAGAGCACTTTTACTAAAAGCTCAGAATTATGCATATCACTATCATTTAAATTTTGAGCTAGATAATACATTAACAATCCTCCCTTTAAGGCATAAAGATAAAGGGGGGCATTATCTACAATAGTGCAACTAAAGCCATCTTTACCTAGTAAGGTAAGATTCGTCTCTTTTATTTTGAGATTTAAATCATCTATATCTAACATAAGCTAAACCTTAAAATTAACGTTACGTTTATTATAGGTGATTATTTAAAATAAAGTAGTAGAAAACGATAGAAAATAATAGTAGGATTTTTGATTATGTGATCTACCCAGGGAGATTGACATTCAATTTCTAACTTCATCAAAAAATGAATGTCCATATCTCTTATATATTTAAGACACTACCTCAATAAGCTTCTTTAATGTCTCCTCAAAAGAGGATTTTTCAAGAAGTCCTTGCTTTAAAAAAGCATTAACTGCCGAGATTTTTTCTAAGGCAAAATCTGCCTGAGCATCAGAGCCTTTTTGATATTCACCAATCTGCACTAAAAGCTCAATTTCAGCATATTTTGCCAAAATCTTACGCAATTTAGCCGCCGCGGCCTTATGTTCAGGACTTACGATATTATTCATTACACGGCTTACCGAGGCTAAGACATCGATAGCTGGATAATGATTTTGTGAGGCTAATTTTCGCGACAAAATAATATGTCCATCTAAAATTGAGCGAGTTTCATCAGCAATCGGCTCTGTCATATCATCGCCTTCAACTAAAACTGTATATAAGGCTGTAATTGAACCTTTATCAGAATTACCAGCGCGCTCCATAAGCTTTGGCAAAGTTGAAAATACCGAAGGAGGGAAACCACGACGAGTTGGGGGCTCTCCTGCAGCTAAACCAATTTCACGCTGTGCACGTCCAAAGCGGGTAACTGAGTCCATCATCAATAACACGCTCTTGCCTTGATCACGAAAATATTCAGCTACAGCTGTAGCGGTATAAGCTGCTTTTAAACGCTCCATTGACGATCTATCTGAAGTTGAAATTACCAATACGGTTTTTTTCATACCCTCAGGACCTAAATCGTGCTCAATAAACTCTCGTACCTCACGACCACGCTCACCTATGAGCGCTAAAACACAGATTTCAGCGGAACAACCTTTGATGATTGAGGACAATAAGGTTGATTTACCACCACCGGCGGCGGCAAAAATACCCATACGTTGACCTTCACCACAGGTAAGCACTCCATCTAAAACCCTAAGGCCTAGACTTATAGGTTTTGTGATGAGTTTACGGGTCATAGCTTGTGGCGGATCGGCATAAACAGGATAAAACTTATGGGTATTTAAAGGCCCCTTGCCATCGGCAACATCACCAACACCATTGATAACGCGCCCTAATAATTCCTCTCCTACAGGTACAGATAAAACCGAACCTGTGGGAATGACTTCAGTATGAAAGGAAATACCCTCAAGATCGCCTAAAGGCGTTAACAATGCGGTATTTTTAGAAAAGCCCACTACCTCAGCGCGCAAGGACCAATTTTCGCCAGGATTTCTTAAAATACATAACTCGCCAATTTTAACCTCTGGTACCACCGCATGAATGATAGTACCAACTACCTCCTCAACTCGTCCCCGAATTTCAATGGTGGAGGCTGAGTTAACCGCATCGTCTAAAAGCTGACCTATATATTCAAGCGCCACGCTAATTCTTCCTTACAATATGCTCTTGTAATACCTTATTGAGGATTTTAAGCTGTGAATCCAAACTTGCATCCACAACTCCCTGTTCAGTCTCAAGAATACAATCACCAGCTTTTAAATTAGGATCAGCGACTAAATTGATATAACCCTTAGAGCGATCAGAACTAAAAATAAAGCCGGATAATTCCTGTCGTAAAATGCGCTCATCCTCAGCACAGACACGCATGGTAATGGCTTTAGAGCCTCGTACTGAATTTAAAGCCTGATGGACAATTCTGACAATGCGCTCTTTTTCATCAAAATCCCCGATGATCTTATTTACCGCATTGTTTACAACCTCAACTAATTGCGATTCTAAGGCTTCGATCGATTCTACTGAACTTAAAACCATGTCCATGATTTTTTCAATATATTCACCCTTGCCCTCATCACGGCCCTCTTCTAGGCCTTTGGCATAACTTTCATCATAAAGTTTTAAAGACTTATCTTGAGCGTCTTTAAGGCTTTGCTCTACCTTAATTAAGAGCTCATTAGCCTTGCATAAGGAGGCATAATCAGAAGCTTTGACAATACGTGTACCCGCTTGCGGTTGCCAAGCATTTTTTAAAACGAAAGTTCCAGACATGTTGCTTCCATCTCTTGTTTAAGAATGTTTAAAACACTATGTAAAAGGTTGGCATAAAGAGGTTCATCAAGAGTCTCATTAGTGCTCATAAAAGGAAAGCGCTCTTTTAAAGGATCAGAGATTTTAGAAGCTATAAATCCTAGGCTTTTTGAAGCATTCGGCAAGATTATGGCAGCACTAAACTCTATGTTATAAGTTAAATGCTTTTTTAGATTAGGACTCATATAAAACTGTGCCCGACCTGTGGCAAAATTATAGATATCCTCTCCTAAGATCTTTTTAATCTCTAAAAGATCACAAGCTTTTACGGTCTTTAAAATCTTGTCGGCAAAAATTACTGCCCCTAAAAGCTTTTGCAAACGGAAAATCTCAGATTCAGTTAAAAGACAGAATCTATCTTCAAATTTTGCAAAATCAAAAAAAAAGGGGCCCTCTCTTTTAATCCGTCTTAAAACCTCAGGCTTTAACACTAAAGCACTTAAAGGACCATCTTTGAGAGCTAAAAGTTCTGATGGCGGTATATTTAAGCCATTAAAGCTTAAAATGCGCTTAAATAAGGTCTCTTTTGTACTTAAAAGCTCTGAGGCAAAGATCTTATCCATGCTTATGACTGATCCTCATCTGCCTTTTTGCTTGCAAAACTAATCAAATTTCGCTTATACATAAAGAATAAAGCCAAAGCTGTGGCTAAAAGTGAAGCAATAATACCATAGGCTATATAGGCACTACTGCTTAAATACCAAGGTACAGTCTTAATTGCCGGCGGAATAATCTTTTCTGAAAAACTCTCAAGCATGACGCTGACTCTATCTTGAGTCAAACCCGGAACTGCTCGAGCAGCGGTTTCTTTAATCTCAGCTGTCATATTAACTACAGGAGATGTCGGTGTATGTCTTAAAAATACGGCTGCACTTGGAGGCGTTGTCAACCCCGAAGACTGTTCATGTTGTACTAAGGTCACATGCACTCGGGCATCTAAAACCCCATCAATTTTTGAAAAGGTTGCAGATAATTCCTGAGATAAACCAAAAGCAAAACGCGCCTGCTCCTCAAGTTGTGAGGAAATCATTGACTGTCCTGAAAAAATACTGCCTAAGGACTGATAATTGGTCCTAGGTAAGCTATTTTCACGAATAATATCAAGCGCTCTTACCATATCGCTTTCATCAACCGTTATGGCAAATAAGCCTTTACCGCTTGACACTTTTTTAGCATCAATATTGCGCTTTAATAAAGTTGAAAGCATTTCATTGGCATCGGCCTCAGAAATTCCTTCATATAAAGGCTCATGACAGCCACTTAAAAAGACTGTGGCTACCATGGTGATTATTGCCAAAAGTTTTTTTGCATGCATCTATTTAGCGCTCCGCTAATGGCAAACTATTCTTAGCTAAAATAGCACTTGGACATTGCTTATCGACAATAGTCTCATATAAGGCTTGTGCCTCAGTGCCTTGACGTTGTAAAACCTTAGAGAAAACTTGCATTGATTTTACATCATCAAGATCTTGCGGACACTCTCCTAAAAGCTCTTCACCTCGGGCAAAGTCATCAACAACAAGATAAGTAAAGGCAAGGCCGATCTTAGCTGGAACTAGATCTGCATTGTACTCAAGCACGTTTTCAAAAATACGCCGCGCCTGTAAAATCTTACCTTGCATGCAAGCAAAAAAGCCCGTCTCAATTAAGCGACTTAAATTAGATTTTTCAATAAGCTCTGCCATATGCTTTCCTTATACTTTTTGCGCAATGCTCTTAAGCGAATCGGTAAGATTCTTAGTTAAAGATGAGGTTAATTCCATCATGGCATTGTATTGACCAATCATAAAATTGACCTCAATCATTGCCTGTTGCTGATCTTGTGAATCAAGCGTTGAAATTTTTGCCATCTCGTTTTTAATATCTGCATTTACCTTACTTAAGCTATCTAAAGTATTACTGATGGTATTAGCAAAAGTACTTCCGGAAATTTCCATAATATTCTCCTTAAGCGCAAGCTTGTAAACATACATCAGAGGCGGCTAACAGAGCTTCATGAAGAGCATTTAACTGCTTGTATTCATCAGGGCTTACACCCTTATCTAAGGTCTGTTTAACGCTTTGAGCACAGGCATAAAAATTATCATTTAAAAGCTTTAAACTATAATTATCATGATTATTAAGAGCTTCAAATACATCAATATTATCTAAGTTTGAATTCATGAACCTCATTCCCCCTTTTAACCACAATTTTATGAATATCAATCTGACTTACAGTAAATCCTGATGGCAATACTCCACCTTCAAAATACTTATGCCCATTTCTTAAGGTAATAAAGCGTAAAGGCTCAAGCGTAACGCCCATAATATCATCAATATTCAAAGGCTCAGTCTTAGTAACCTTAGTATCAACTACCTCAACGGGCTTATCTACAGTTTCAGTATTTTCACTATCATCAATCACGTTAATAGTTTCAATCCGACTTTTTGGTAAATCCTGCATATTGTAAAATTCAAGCGGGATTGCCAGCTCATCTTTTAAATCATCTCTAATCTTAAAGAGGTCTGCGCGCTCTTTTAAAGTAAGATCACCTGCATAAAAAATGGCTCCATCGGTATAATTAAAGGTCAAAAAGTCTAAATGCTTTTCTTTAAGTTTAGGCAATAAGAGCTCTTCAAGCTTGTCTTTATAAACAATATGTCTTAAAAAATTCTGCTCATATTGAGAACTTAGTGTGGTAAATAAACGCGCTTCCACATAAGGATCTTTAATATAGGCACTAATCTCAACAAGATTATTATCCTTATATTTTGCTTTAGCGTCATACCCCATGATCTTTAAAGTTTTTTCAATGCCTAAAAGATAAGCATCATAGATCTCAAGATGAAGCACTAAGGCAGATGAAGTTTGTGGTAAAGCTTCTAAAAGCTTGTTTAAACTCTCCTGTGAAGCTACCTGTCCGTATAGGGCTAAGGCTCCATCCTCTTCTTTTAAGGAAATCTCATAACCTAATTTATCTAATACCGCATTAACCTTATTAAAATCTTCCTGTTTGCTATCATGTCTAAAATACTGCGGACCAAACATTAAAGCACTTAAGAGTACAATTAAAATTAAAGCTAAAATTATGCTTAAAAGATGCGGATAATGAGATTTTTTTGGCTCTTCTACTGTTGTTTCTTCTTGTTTAGGCTCATCTTCTAAGCTTTCAGGCTCTTGTGCTTTATTTTCAGTTAAAACATTTAATTTTTGTAAAAGATAATCATCATAATCAGGCCAAGGAGCATCAGCTTCCTTAAAGGCCATCACGGTATTACCAAGCTTTAAAAAACTACCACTTGTCCAAATTGTACTTTCTTTAACTTTCTCATCGTTAAGATAACAGTCGCCATCTTTAGGTTCTAAAGATATCTTTAAATCATCATCAATACTTAAAACGACATGCAAAGGCGCTAATTTATCATCCGTAAAGATAAGATCGTTATTATCGCCACTACCTAAAAGATAACGTCCAGCTTTAAGCTCAAATTGAGCCCCGGCTTGTGGTCCTTGATAAATTCTAAACTTACAGCCTGACATCTTACACTCCTTATCTTGAGGCTCGATTTGAGCTGCATCCGGAGCTATCAGGAGTCTTCGCGGCACGCTTTAAATAATTATCCTGTGTCGGTGACATAACAAATTCCTGATTATCTAAATCTGCAGGCAGTTCCTGAAGCTCGCCTAAATCCATGACTCTTGGCGTAATGATGATAAGACGTTCACGTCTGAAACTATCATCACCTTCTGAACCAAATAATTTACCGGCAACCGGTACATCCTTAAGGCCAGGAACTCCCTCCTCACCTGATTGTTTATATTCAATATAATAACCACCTAATAGCAAAGATTGACCTTCACGGACTAAGGCCCGAGTATTTATCTTAGTTTGCTTGATAGGCGGGACTCCTGAAGTAGTATCGACATTGTCATTAGAATCCTGATTGCTTTGAATATTTACAATCATAGAAATAAACGGCGCTCCACCTTGAGGATCGTCAATAATATGTGGAGTTACCTGTAAAACTGTGCCTGATTCCACTTTAAAGAGATCGACATCTTGATAACCACTGATGCTTACATAACGTGTAGTGGTATCTTCTAAAGTCGCTTCAATATTATCTAAGGTTAATACTGAAGGTCTACCTAGAGTACGTGCCTGCGAGTTTTCCTCAAGGGCATTGATGGTAGCCATGAAACTGCTATGCCGGGTATTAAAAACTGTAGAGAAGATACCCCCGCTATTATTAGGCAATGGCATGGTGCTACCATCCCAAAGATTACCGCTATTGCCAGCACCACCGCCTATAGACCAATTACCACTTTGACGAGCGCCAGACCAGTTAATACCTAAATTCTTAGTAGCATTGATATCTACATCTACAATGGCTGCATGTAATTCAACAAGTTTTACAGGCTGATCTAAATCGGCAATAACCTTAGCGTAATAGGGCATTCTATAGGCAAAATCATTGATAATTACTGCATTTAAACGGGTATCGGCAATAATGCCAGGCCCCATAGTTGCCACATTCTCTGAAATATTTTGTGTATTAGTATTAGTAGAACTCTCTTTACCTACGGAGGCTAAACCTGTACCTCTTAACTTAGTTACGGTTGCCTCATTTTGTGTGACCACACGATTACCACCGTCACTGACACCGCTTACCATCTGTCTTAAAATCGAAGCTACACCAGGGATTTCAATGGTCTTATTCATTGATTCGACCTCAGTGTTATCAGCCTTAGCGTGCTTTAATTTAAAGACCTGCATCACCATCTGCTCTTGCGGCTGATTGTCATAATTAGCTGTCATGGTGGTAATACTTTCAATATAGGTATCAGGGCCTTTAACTACGATAACTCCGCCTTGCAAAGACAAAGGCAAATCACTTGAGACAAAGCCTCCCTGTTTTAATTTTGAGGAGAGCGTATTAGCAGAGAGATTTGCAGGCCTTATAATATTTTCACTCCATTCACTTTCATCATAAAAATAAATGGTGTTATTGAGCACATAATAGCGCACCCCAAAAGCAGCGCGCATCCCCTCAATAAAGCGATTAGGATCTTCATCGTTAAAACGACCGCTTAAAGTTCCGCTAATCTTACTTGAAATCTGTGAAGAGAACCCCTGAGATCTGGCAAAATCGGTAAGGACTGCACTTAAAGGTTCTGCATCTGAATAATGAGAATAAGTTTTTTTAAAACTATATGCCTGCGCACTTGAAATAAGCACTAAGGAAGTTATAAGCAGTGCTTTAATTGCCATTTTAAGTTTTAAACCCATATTCTCTCTCACATGCTTTTTTCTCTAAATAATATTGATTATATATAAAGATTTGCCCCTAAATCTTATGTTTTACAGGAATTTATTTCACATTGAGATCTTGATAGGCTTTATTTAAATATATTCTTACTTATTTTTTTCACTACATCAATAAATAAAATTAAAACATCAGGCTAAAACTAGATATTTATAACAACATCGTCAAATCAAAAGGTACATCCGTTTTCTCATGATTTTCCGTAGCTTTTAGAAAATCATAATTATCAAGAAAAGTCTCCACACATGCTTCAATATCTAAATTTTCTAAATCAGAAGGTGGGATCACTGCTTCTAAGAAAAAAGCATTCCCCTCAATTACCACTCGATCGCTAGAGCTTTTACATAGGGCTACATTGTGGAGCGCAAAGTTTTTAGATAAAGCTAAACGCTCATCCTCATCATCAGGAAATTCAACTAATTTTGCGCGCAACCTAAGTGCCTGACCATCCGGGCTTGCAAGCTCTAAGGTACAGTCTAAAAGCTCGATGCTTACGCCAAGCTCATTCTTTTGACTTACCTGCCAATGTGTAAGCTCTAAAAGTCTTTCTATCATAAGTTGCGCTGACATAGTTTTATCCTAAAATCTTAGAGGTGGTGTTATTTTGTTGCTCAATTATTGAAGATGACACTGAAATAGATTTATCAATCAACTCCTTGAGAGAATCATTTATAGCTTTTAAGTTCTCAATCTGAGCGTTGATACGAGCCTGCTCAGCTTCGAGATCTTTAATTTCTGCACCTTCTTGCGCAGCCAAATAATTAAAACCACTAGCAACTAAATCGCCACCTCCCTTAATCAATGAACCACCACCTGAGAATTTCTCATTTACAAGAGTAGCCTTGGTATTTAGCTCTTGAGCGAAAGACTGATGCGCACCACGAACAACTGGATTGTTCGTCGAGTTTGCCACATCTGAGGCAATTCCGGCAGTCTTATTGATGTTAAAGGCTTTAACACTTCCTGCAATACTCATAGCACCTTGCCCCATGGTAGCTAAACCTGACAGAATGCCACTCGCAAGCTGATACATAGCCTGCTTACGCATTTTATCTGCCTGCTCATGGATATTTGCAACTAAGAGATCAGTCTGAGCCAATACTTCCTGACGATTAGACTCGCGTTGCTGTGCGGCAGTCTCAACAATTAAAGCGCTAACTTGAGCCATGATACTGCCCACGCCATAAAAACCGCCTAAGCTTGAAGAACTAGAATCTCTTGCCTTAAAATCCTTTAAAAGATTATCAATATGTCCTAAGACATCGATTAACTTTTGCAAATCGTCACCTGAAATGGAGGTATTTTTAGGTACTGCCAATTCAGGAATAGAGTTTAAAACTCTTTCAAGTTTAGGATCGATATCATTGATAATCAGGCCTTGATTAGTAATAGCAGCGGCTTTTGCCTGTTGCTTAACCTCGTCTAGATTGTATAGATTGATATTATCAATTGTTACATTTTGAATATTGGTCATAATTCCCCCTTTATGCCATGGCTGCGCCACCGGTCATAACCTTAGTTAAGGTCTGTCCATTTTGCTTTACAATCTCATTGACAGATTCGACCATAGATGAATACTTATTCATGATTGCTTCTAAATGCTCAAGATCCATTTGCTGTAACATCTGTAATTTAGCTAAGATTGCTTCGAGATCTTTATTTGCAGCTTTTAAATTAGTCCCCTGATAGGCATAAACACTTGTAGCAATTGTGGCAGCACCTGAAGCTACAGTAGTAACTCCATTAATACCCTGTGCTACATAATTGATAGCTTTAGCGACATTTGAAAGGGCGCCTGCACTTTTAGCTATACCCACACCAGATAAAATTGCACCGGTAATACCTACTGCTAAGCCAAGACCTAAACCTACCCAAGCTGCAACATTTTCGTTAGCGCCACAGGCTTCAGCCAAATGCGTAAACATCGTTTTTCCCGTCGCAAGCTGAGTTATCTGATCGGCAGCACTAATGGCTAAAAACGCACCTCCAACTATCAATAAAGGATTAGCGGTCATAACACCTACGACTACAGTGGCCACGGCTACAACGGCTGAAACAATTGAGGCAACCCAACTAAAGATCTTTTTAAAGAAACTCGCATGTTTTTCCTTTTCAGCCTTTTCAATCTGCTCACGTAAATTCTGAATACGCTCTTCATTTTTTGCTTTAACCTCATCGGCATTAGCTTGTAAAGAGGCAACACCAGTTTTTACAGTGGTCTCACGCTCTTGCGCACCTAACATCGACATCAAAGCATCAGTTGAAAGAGTACTTATCTTATCTAAGACCTTTGCATCGGGAGCTTGCAAGGTTGGAGCTGAACCTATTCCGCTATTTTGTACGTTAGCTCCTGTAGCATTAGCTATATTAGCTAAAACAGCAGGATCAATATTTACATCCTTTAGAAGTTTTGCAGCTTCCGCCGCCATGGAGGCGGCATCAATACCAGTCATATTTGAGGAAATTTTAGAAAAATCCATAACTATACCCCCAAAAATTATTTAGCCACATTTTCTAAGACTTCAATTAAAGACTTGGCTTTATTCTTAAATTCAGCATCATGCATATCGCCTTCGCGTCCCATAATATCGATAAAACGTAAGGTATTGATGGCATCTTCACGACGCTTTAACTTTAAGAAGCACTGTGCGGCATAAAACATCGGCTCAGGATCTTTTAAACCACTCATAGTAGCACCCATGGCATAAACCTCAGCTGCATCCTCAAGACTACCCAATTGCTGTAAACAACCGCCTAATCCAATCCAGAAACGTACCTGTGTACCGTCATAAACACATAATGCTCTAAATACTTTGACAGCCTCATCATACTTTTCACTGTTATATAGTGAATAAGCAACAGCATATAAAATTTCCAGACGCTCTTCATCCATGCCAATTAAAGAACCAATAGAAGCACCATTGGCAATTAGTTCTGCAACCTGTTCTACAGTTAAAGGGCTACCTTCTGCTATCATATTTTTGGAATTGTCGGTCATAGTAAACATCCTTATGAAATTTTAAAAACGAATTCTATCTATGGGTTGAACACTTACCTCAGGAGTTAACTCCTGATAATCAAGTACGGGAATTTCATAAAACTCAGCTTCAATTAAACGTCTTACATAACGACGAATATCAATCGAGGCAATAATTACACATTTGCGTTTACAGCTTCTTTTTATTCTCCTTATTTCATTGAGAAACTTTTTAGAATTATTGGGATCTAATGCTAAAAAAGCACCTGCTGAGGTTTGACGAATAGATTTACGGATAACTTCTTCAACCTGAGGATCAATTAAAATAACCGGCAAAATATTCTGACCTGCGGTGTATTTAAAGCTAATTTGACGCTTTAAAGAGGCTCTGACATATTCACATAACATGATGATGTCTTTTTCCTTAGGAGCCCAGGTGATAATAGCCTCAAGAATTGAACGTAAATCACGAATAGAAATTTGCTCTTGCACTAAGCGCTTAAACATATCGGCAATTTTCTGCAAGGGTAAAAGACGCGTGGCCTCATGTACTAAATCAGGAGCACGCTCTTCCATTTTATCTAAGAGGTATTTAGTCTCCTGCATGCCAATAAATTCGCTTGCATGTCTTGATAATAACAAGGACAGATGTAAAGTTAAGATATCCTCATAACCTAAAACTGCCATGTTGACCCGTTTTAAGGTTTGCGCATGAATAGCATCTACCCAGTAAGAGTCCTCACCTGGCAAGAAGTTTTCTCCTTTATACACATCAATACCTAAGATTGACACATTATCAGGATCTTCACGCACCATGACGCGATCTTTTTCAAGCACACCGGTACTGATAGGGATTTCATCAAGATTTAAAACATATTTATAACCGGAAAGATTCGGTGACTGACGCAGATTGATACCCGGGAAAGGCACACCTAAATCAAAATAGAGCGCTGAACGCAGATCGATCATACGATCATCTAAGGTCTTATAATCAATCACCTCGGATAAAAGCTCGGAGGTATCTAAGATAATCGGTACAACCGGAGCAAAATCCTCAGCACCTGCACGTCTTTTGACAGCTTTACTTTTAACTGTAGGTGCTAAAGTTTTACTAAGCTTATCCTTAGGGTTTTCCTCAGTATGAGAGGACATCTGTCTTAAAATATAACCTACACCTAATAATAAGAAAGCTAAGGAGAATAATTGTATCTTTGGAAAGCCTGGCACTAAGGCAAAGATAAAAACTAAGGCACCAGCCACTAAAATGGCCTTAGGCTGTGCGAAGACTTGTGAGCCAATCTGCTCGCCTACATTTGATGTACCGCCACCTGATCTTGTAACTAAGATACCGGCAGAGATAGAGATAAGTAAGCTTGGAATCTGTGAAACTAAACCGTCACCGATAGTTAAAATACCATAAAGAGTTAAGGATTCACTTGCACTAAGGCCCATGGTAGTGGAACCTATAATGGTACCTGCAATAATATTCACCGCGGCAATGATCAAGCCTGCAATAGCATCGCCTTTGACAAACTTCATCGCGCCGTCCATCGCTCCATACATCTTGCTTTCAAGGGCGACCTCATCGCGACGTCTTTGGGCCTCGGCACCATCGATACTGCCGGCACGTAAATCCGCATCAATGGACATTTGCTTGCCAGGCATAGCATCTAAGCTAAAACGTGCACCTACCTCAGAAACACGCTCAGAGCCCTTAGCAATGACTAAAAATTGAATGATGGCAATAATAATAAAGACCACTGCACCGACGATAAAATTACCGCCTACGGCAAATTCACCAAAGGTATAAATAATTTCACCGGCATCAGCTTGTAACAAGATTAAACGGGTGGTAGCAATATTTAAGCCTAAACGAAAGAGAGTGGTGAATAACAATAAAGTCGGAAATGATGAAAAACCTAAAACCGAAGGAGTATACATGGTCATCATCATGATGAGAAAGGAGGCGGCTAAATTTATCGAGATGAGTAAATCAACTAAAGGTGTGGGTAAGGGAACGATCATCAAGGCGATCACTGCTATCACCATCAGTACTAAAACTAGATCTGTATGGCGAGTTAAAATTCCTACACACGCTCTGGAGCTGCCTAATAAAGTCATTATTGATTTTCCTTTTCTACAAGCTTTGACATAAGTGTCTGTGCTTCTTGAGCTTGTCCTAATTTAAACATTGCCCGCGCTCTAAGCTTGGCAATCTGCATCTTGGTATTTTCTTTAAGATCTTCTAAATCTAAGGCTAAACTTAAATCTAAAACATCCTGATAACGCTCTTGTTTGTAAGCAATGGCCACTAAGGTCTGACGAGCCCATAAATTATCTGGGGATACAGCAATTAAAGCTTTAGCAGTTCTTAAAGCACGATCTTCAAGGCCCATGCTATAAAAGAAATAACCCAGCATTTCCATAGCCTTAATTTCATCTTTTGATAAAACGCTCGTGCTCATCTTAGCCCTCAATCATCATATCCATATAAGCCTTTAATAAAGCCTTATTTTCAAGTAGAGGCTCTAGATCTTCACGTAAAAAATGTCTTATATCACTGTCGCGAATTTCAGCAAATTTCTCTGAAATATTATTAAGGCTTGCATTTAATACATTAGGATCAAGATTTTCCACCCTATCGATATGAGGAGCTAAGCTCTTATCTAAAAGCTCCTGCTGTTTTTGATTTGAAAACAGCTTCTCAAGGCTTAGATTTTCTACATTTGAGGCTACATAGGTATCAGAGTCTGGTAAATGCGGATCATTAGTATTTGCAGGTAAGATCCCTGATACCCCTGTATTAGCATTGAGAATATCAATAGCTTTCATGAGCAAATCTCCTCATTTATACGTACAAGCTCTAAAAAGGTGCGCTCTAAATTTTCCGCACTTAGGTCAGATCCTGTAAATTGCACGATCAACATAAGATAAGGCTCCACAAAGGCTACAGTTATGACCTTAAAATGTGGCTGATTATAAGCACTGAAAGCTAAAGCCTTTTCTAAAAGCTTTTCATCTTTAGAAATATCCACACTTGAGGATACTAATAAAGCACTATGTGTATCGTTAAACTCTAAACTTAAGCTTAAAGAGCCCACCTTAAGATTTAAAGCTCCGTCATTAGGGATGATGAGGGTCTGATTAAAACCTAAACGCTGTGATAAACGCTCAAGTTCACGATTTACTAAAAAATCGTTTATAACGTAGCTAGCCATTGATCCTCCCTATCGATTTTTTCATCGACAAGCTTCTGTGTGGCCTCTAAAACCGCTAAACGCTGCGTATCAGAGCCAAATAACTGACTTGAACAATTACGGATGGTAGAAAATAATTCCTGAGCTAATAAAACCTCTTGTTCAGGATCAGTTGTTTTAACATTAGCTACGATACTGGCAACATCAAGGTGCGTGACAAATTTAACATTAGCTAAATTTACAAGTTTTTTTAACATATCAGTTGTATCTAAAGAAGAAACATCGAGATGATGAACATCTTCTAAGCGTTTTACCAAATTATCTAAAAGACTACGGCCTGAATTTAAAATGCGCACCTTATCTAAACCTGAAGCTACGGCTTCTAAGGCTACTTTTTCAGAACTCGGTTCTGCCGCTTGCAGATCTGATCCTAAAGCTTTAATAAGAAAATCGAGCCCTTTATCAAAGTTTGCAGGAAATTTTTCCTGAATATAGGAAAGCATCTCTAAAGGCTCTTTAAAATCTGAGATTAAATTTGAATAAGTATGTGCAGCCTCAAGCTCATGACCTAAAAAGACTGAGGCATCGGCAAGGGCATTTAATGAAGCTAAAATCTCTTGTGAGTTTTCCTGCATCAAATGCTCTGAGGATTTTACTAAAGCTTCTTTATAATCACCTAAAGCATCCTCTGCTAAAGACAATAATAAAGCATAAGCCTCAGAGGCATTGCCTTGTAAGTCTAAAGCCTCCTGAGCTAAATCTTTAATATTGCCCTTTTGCTGCCATTTAGCAGCTAATTTCTCACCTTTATCCTTATCTTTGACCGTACTTTGCATAAGCTCTTGAAGCTTTTTGATTTTTTCAGCTAAAGAGTCTTGTTGTACTTTTTGTTTACGATCGGATAATTTAGTCTGACGGCTGTTATCTTTTGCAAAGGTAAGCTCTTCGGCAGCATCGGCAAGTTTAGATAATGGTGAAGATTCTACACTTACGGAAAGATTAGACAGATGCCCATTTGATAAAGGTACAGCTGTCTCTGCATGGGTGCTTGAAATAAAGGAAGCATTTTGTGTATTTACGCCCTGGATTTCAGCCATAAGCAAACCTCAAAAAAAACTACTATAAATAAAAGTTATTGCTAAAATTTTTATAACATAATTATGTTATTTATTCTTTAAGATCATTCTCTATTTTGCAGTATAGAACTTTTTTTAAATTTTTGTACCATTTTTGTTACTATGTTTAAAAAATATTTATCTATATCACAAATAAGAAAAGAAGATAGCTAAAAATATGTCTCTTATTTATATAAAAAATAGTTTTTTTGCAGATAAATTCTAAAAATTTTTCTTTTTGACCCGAAAATCTTCAAGCTCAACTTCAGAGAGACGTTCCTCTAAAAGCTTTTCTCTTGCTAAAAAGATCTTACGATGCTCCTCTAATTTCACTACCGCTTGATTAGCTTCCTTAATTGCATTTTTAGCATCTATTTCTTCTTTTTTTAGTTTATCTATAGAAGCTTGGGCCTCATCGATTTTTTCTTGATAGAGCAATTCTTCATAATCAAGACGGGCAAGAGCGGCTTTAAATTTTTCTAAATCATCCTGACTTAGAGTTTTACCTAATATAGTTTGATAACGACGCTCAATTTCCTCATTTTTCCAGATCTTATATTGAGATAGCGCATCTACAAGATCTTGATGATGGGCAACAGCTTGTTTTAAGCGTGTTAAGATTTGTGCATGATTTGTGATCGCCTCATCGACGCGATGACGACGTAAAGACAAAAGTGCATCTAAAGGATATTTAGTCATCAGTGTCGTTTTTCTAAAGCCTCAACGAAGCGTAAAACCTCAGCTACCGGAGCTAATAAGTCTTTAGGGATATAACAATCCTCAAGACCTTCGGCAAATAAAGCTCTGGCTAAAGGAGGTTGACGCATAATCGGGATCCCTTCACTTTTAGCTACCTCAATCATACGCCTAGCCAAATCCCCTTGTCCTTTAGCTAAAATTTTAGGTAAAGGAGTTTTTTCCCTATCATAATCAAGGGCTACAGCAAAATGAGTCGGATTCACAATCAATACCTTCGCCTTACGAGTCTTTCCCAATGTATTTTGATTTGCCATTTCCTGATGTAATTGCTTGCGCTTAGATTTAATTAAAGGATCGCCTTCGGATTCCTTAAACTCACGCTTTACCTCATCAGGTGACATCATATGATCTTTAGTAAATTTAAATCTTGTATAAACATAATCAATGACAGCAATAGCAATAAAGGCTGTAACAGAATAGATGCCTAAATCTTTTAAAATTGAACCTAAGACCGTCCAAAAATCTCCCATAGAGCCATAAGGAATTAAAAATAGTTCGCGAAAATGGGATTTTAAAGCCGCATATACCGCAAAGGTCAAAACAATTACTTTAAGAATATTTTTAATAAAATCAAAAAGATTTTTTTTAGAAAAGACCTGGGTAAACCATTTTTTAGGATGAAGATTTTCAAGCTTAGGCATCGCCGCTTTTGGAGCTACTAAAAAACCTACCTGAACTAAGTTTGAAATTAAAGCAATGGCTATGACCACACCGACTATAGGAGCAATAATTTTTAACATCGCCATCAAGGTTAAAGCACCTAAGCGTCTTAAAGCCTCTGCATATTCAAGAGAAAGCGCATAATGAAACACCGCTTCAACTAAGGCCGCTAATTCCTTAAAAATCGATTCCGACATTACCACGAAATATAAAAAAATCACCACCACAATAAAAGCTGAAGGCACCTCCTGCGATTTTGGAACCTCTCCATTTTGTCGTGCATCTCGTAGGCGTTTGTCTGTGGGTTGTTCGGTTTTTTCATCAGCCATGATACTAATCCTGATTATGCTCTTATTTTAAGATTATCGTCTTGTGCTGAAACTTGCATTGACTTCCTCCCCTTGCTAAACAAGGCAAGCACTGTAAATTTAACAATTTAAACTGATTTTAAAGCTGAACTTCTTACTTAACAAGGAGTCCGGCTTTTTAGTTTGACCTGTATTCTCTTATTGTTGTAATACTCGATATATTCCTCCATAGCCATCTTTAATTCGTTTAAAGTCTTGAATTTATACTCATGAGAAAAAACTTTATCTTCATATACAACAAACTCCAATAAGTTTGTTCAACTTATTGCTGTCACTTTAAAGTTGGGGGCTTTTGTAGAAGATGAATTACAGGCGTTTGAGTAATTCTACTGGCGATAACGTCTACCGTAGAAAAATTTTAAAATAAAAAAACTAATAAATATAAATAGTTAAATCTAATTTTTGTGACGTCAAAAAAAGGTTGAAAAAGGATTTTTTGCTAAAATTACAAGATGAATAATCTATAATTAAAAAGATAATAAGGTTTGCATAAAATATTTTAAAGCTGGGAACAGGGGATAATATGTTTATACAAATAAAATCTGCTAATGGTAAGCAGTATATTTATATAATTGAATCTTTTCGCAAACCAGATGGCACTATCTCTCATCGCACCATTAAAAAATTAGGTCGTCTTGATGAATTTATCAAAGACGATCCTCAAGCTTTAGAAAAACTTAAAGCTAAGATAAAAGAAAGCTCTAAAGAGTTAAAACAAGCTCAGACTATTGAAAGCATGGCTAAAATAAATGCCATCCATTCAAATAGTGGCTTTTTAAGTCAAAATGAGGGATTGCCACTTTTAAATTACGCTAATTTCTTAATTAAAAACATTTGGAATAATATCCTTGATTTGAGCTATCGTCTTAATTATCTACAAAATCATTATCATCAGGATTTAGACTTCAATCTCTCACAGACTTTAATGCGCGAGGTAATTGTCAGGATCCTTGATATTGATTCAATGGATATAAAACTTGGTCAGGATTTTTACTTTTTAGCTGATGATTATGATTTGCAATCTGAAAAAGATCTTTTAGAAAAAGCCTTTAGCATCATTGCTAAAGAGCAAATGCACATTGTAAGTTTTATTGTCAAAAAGCTTTCTGAACAAAATGGCTTAGAGTTTTTAAACCATTCCATTCAAACTTTAAAATTAGATACCTCAGCTGATTTATCACAAAATTTAAAACTTGATGCTGAGATGGAAATCAGTGCTGACGAACTTTTAATCAATGCTAAAGCTCGTACTGAGAAAATCATCAGCACCCTAGTCATGATAATCATGCAGGTAATTAGAAGTAATCTTGAACAAAGAGGATTTAAATATTCATTAGGAGATATAAGAAAAGCTTTAAGACAAGCTAATGTTATTGTCTGCTATCCAGTAACTCCGGATGGTAAATTCTCCTATATAAAAGCAAATAATGGTGTTTATGCAAGACTTATGAATGAAATCTTAAAGACCTTTGAGCTTGAACCTATACTCAATATTCAAGATAGAATTGAACTTTCAAAGCGTCTGCGAACTAAGTTTAAAGATGACAGCATGATTATCCCAAAGAAAATTAAACGAAGTCTTTCTTTTAAATTGTCTAAATAAGATCATGTCGTTATATGGAGCGGTATACCTTACAGGTTTTATTTTGGCAGTGCTTTTTCTATATATAAACACTAAAAATATTGAAAAAGCTCTATATCTTGCTTTAACTGCCTCAGTAGGCGCCATCTTAGGAGGGCGCTTATTTTATGTGCTCTTTTTCGAGCCTTATTACTATCTAAAAAATCCTTTTGAAATTTTAGAAATTTATAAAGGTGGTATGGCTTATCATGGCGGCCTTATTGGTCTTATTAGCGCACTCTTTTTATTTAAAAAAGATCAACAAGATTTTTTTAAAACTACCGATATCTTAGTTTATATCGCTCTTATCATCATTCCTCTTGGGAGAATTGTAAATTTTATCAATGGTGAGCTTTGGGGCACAGTTTCCACTCTCCCATTTGCTGTCATCTTTGAGGGAGCTGACGCATATCCACGTCATCCAGTTCAAATCTATGAAGCGCTACTTGAAGGACCTATTCTTTATCTTTTTATAAAATTAAGCCTTAAATTTATAACCCAAAAAGTTTATCCAGTCTTTGGCACCATCTCAGCACTTTATCTAATAGGTTATGGACTTTTGCGCACCCTAGGAGAGATTTTCCGTGAAAGTGACGTTTTTTTAGGACGCTTTTTTAATATCTTAAGCATGGGACAGATTTTATGTATTATCACTGCCATTTTAGGATTGTTACTTTTAAAAAATCGGCTTAAACAAGCTCTTATTCATAAATAAATACTTATTTTATATCTTATGCATTTTTTTATAGAACATCCTCTTTTATATAAGATCTTAATGTTTTTAAAAGCGTAAAATATATGCTGACAGTATTGTAACTGTTGCTCTATTTTCAGGTGTCTTTATGAAAAAATTTAAAGTTTTAGCAACCTCCCTTGCATTAGTTAGTGTCAGTACTTATGCTTCTCAATTTTCAGTCATCATGTATTCTGCTAATGATCCCTTTATTAAAAATTATGCGCAGGAATTAGAAAATTTAGCCACTTTAGATAAGCAGGAACTGCATATATCCTTCTCTCAAAGCGACGTCAAAGTTGAGACTTTAAATATCCAAAAAGCTTTCTCTGAGAACAGTTCCGCTTTAATTGTCAATCCTGTAGATCCTAACCGGGCCTTACAGATTTCAAACTTAGGCTTTAAAAATAAAAAGACCCCTATCATCTACATTAACCGTAAGCCCTCCAATCAGAGCTTAAAGGTCTATAAAAATTCATACTTTGTTGGTACCGATGCCTCTGAGGCCGGTCGCTTCCAAGCAGATATCCTCAATACATACTGCCAGAATCATAACGCTGATAAGAATGGTGATGGCAAAATTAGTTATGTTCTCTTAGAAGGTCAAGCTCAGCTTGACGATACCATCATGCGTTCAATGTCCTTACGCTCCTCTCTTTCATCAAGTCCTTTAAGCTATGAAGAAGTTGTGGCCTTAAGCGCTGATTGGAAAAGCGATAAAGCTAGCTATGAGCTCAATCAATTTATCAATACTAATGGTATCGAAAAGATTGAAGCTATCGTTTCTAATAATGATGCCATGGCTTTAGGTGCCTTAAGTACTTTACAGTCTTTAGGCTATAATCAGGGGGAAGAAAATAAATATATACCAATTGTCGGTGTTGATGGTTCCGCAGAAGCTCTTGCCGCAATTGCTGACGGTAAAATGACCGGTACTGTCAAAAACGATCACAAATCTCAAGCCGCTGTTGCTTATAAAATTGCTAAACTTGCTGTTGCAAAAGAGGCCATTACTTCAAAAACCTTAGGTCGCTATATTGATGACAGTAACTGTGTTTATATTCCTTACCTGAAAATTAGTGCAACTAAATAAGCTCTTTTATTGATTTCCTCCCCTTGCTAAAGCAAGGGGATCTCTACTGCTTAAATTGCTACCTAGCTTCAGTGCTTTTTCAGTACTGACTCTTTTGAAAGTTCACTTCCTAATCTAGCCTGGCAAGCCCTGCCATAAGGATATTTCCCGCTACTTTTAATCCGCATTGGCTGTATATCCACAGTTAGGCTTACATTTTTTTATTTATTAGTTAAAAAATATATCAGATATAAATTCAATAAATAAATTAAAAATATTTAGATTTAATTAAAATAAGGCTTTTATTTTATATTGATATTTATTTTTTTTATATTCTTATCATCCTTTTAACAAAATTTACCCTCCCATAATATACAATATACCAATTTAAGATTCACTTTACTTAAATGAATAGAGTATTATGGAATTAAAAGTAAATTTACTCATTTTAGATAATAAAAATTCTATAAATAAAGAACTTATCTCCGTTTTTAAAAATTTGGGATTAAATTGTAAAATAGAAAATCAAGACAATTTAGCCCAAATATTAAAGCATAAAGAAAATTTTGATATATGCGTTTTAGGTATACTTAACCATCGTAATGATGGTGAAAAGTTAATAAACCTTTACCCTCAAAAAGCTTTTATAGCTATTCAAGGAGAGCATACTAATCTAATTGACAACGAAAATTTTTTAGGAGAAATCCCCACAAATTTTAATGTAAATCAGATCGTAACTTTATTACAACGTTGCCAAATTTTTATAAGTGATAAGAGAAAACCTACAGACTTTGAATCTGTATTGCTAACAAATCTTACTGGTAATTCAAAAGCCATATCTAAGATAAGAAACTTAATCAAACAAGTTGCACCTAGTAATGCTAATGTTTTAATCCGCGGAGAGAGTGGCACTGGTAAAGAACTAGTAGCAAGATCTATTCATGAATTATCTGCACAAAACAATCAGTGTTTTATCAAAATTAACTGTGGCACCTATTTAGCACCTTTTTTAGAGCATCTGCAGGGAGTTGAAACTATTAGTGAGGCTCTAAATCAATATATACGTAACTTTGATATTTCTTCTGGTGGCACTATATTTTTAGATGAAATTGGTGATATGAGCTTGAGTATGCAGATTAAGCTTTTACAAATTTTGTCTACATATAGACTGCATCTACAAAACCATAGGCAGAACATCCGCATCATTGCTTCTACCAATCAAAATCTTGAGAAAATGGTAAAAGAAAAAAATTTTAGAGAAGATCTTTATTACCGCCTCAATGTTTTTCCCATTGATGTTCCTCCTTTACGTCAGCGTAAACACGATATTCCCGAACTAATCAATGCTCTAATCTCCAAACAAAGCTTAAATAACAATTCGTTGCAATTTACTGCAACGGCTCTTGAATGTTTAAAGCAACATCGCTGGCCAGGTAATATTCGCGAACTTAAAAATCTAATTTCACAACTTTTGATTTTGCATCCAAATGAGGTTATCGATCTTAAAGATCTGCCTAAAAACTATCAAAATAAACAAAATCTATATTTAAAAGAAGCAAAAGTTTTTCCCAAAAATGAAATTACACCTTTAAATCAAAAAATTGCTGATACAAATGACAAATTCGATAATACACCGATATTAGAACAGCCCTCCATTGCCCATATGCTCAGCCCCGTACTTGCATCTGAAAATGTCGATCTCAAAGCGATGGTAGCTGATGTTGAAATTAACATGATCAAAAATGCTTTAATCAAAACTTCAGGAAATGTAAGTAAAGCAGCCATAATTCTTTCTTTAAGACGCACAACATTGGTTGAAAAAATAAAAAAATATAAAATATAATCCCCAAAAATAAACCAGAGCAAAACCTTTTTGAGGTTTTGCTCTTTGTTGATATCTTCTACGCTAAGAATGACAAAGTTTTGCGACATATCAAATAAAAATTTTTTTAGATTTTGATCATACCCCACAAGAAGTCTTCATTCTCTTAAGCTAGGTACTTTTATAGTTCTTCGCTACCATCTAAAAATAACGGTAACCGCCAATCAATAGGATCTTTGCCATGAGCGATTAAATACTCATTAGCCTTTGAGAAATGATGACAACCAAAAAAACCTTTATAAGCTGATAAGGGACTTGGATGAGCGGCTTCTAAAACTAAATGTCGAGATCTATCAATATTGCGCCCCTTATCACGAGCAGGTCTGCCCCATAATAAAAAAACTAAATTCTCACAGTTTTGATTAAGCTCATAAATTACCCCATCAGTAAACTCCTCCCATCCTTGATTGGCGTGAGAATTAGCTTGACCTCGGGTTACTGTCAAACAAGCGTTTAACAATAATACCCCCTGTCTTGCCCAGGGAATAAGATTGCCATGATTGGGAATATTAAAATTAAGAATATCAACTTGTAGTTCTTTATAAATATTTACAAGAGATGGCGGCACCCTAGTCCCTACTGGTACAGAAAAGCTCAAGCCCATGGCTTGGTTTGGTTCATGATAAGGATCCTGCCCCATAATTACGACTTTTAGCTTATTTAATGGAGTATAAGCAAAAGCATTGAATTCATCTCCTGCTTTGGGATAAACCTCTTTACCTAATTGACGCTGGGAATTAGCATAGGCATAAGCATTCTTAAAAGCAGCTGTTTGTTTTAAAGGTCCAATCAAATCATGCCAAGTTTTCACATCTAACTCCTTTTTCTTTTTTTTTATTATGCCTGTTTAGAAATATATATACAACCAAAATTATGTCATAATAAGCACATATACATTTATTTTTTAGGCGTTTATATGATAAAAATACTCCATACATCAGATTGGCATTTAGGTAGATCATTATATGATTTTCCTCGCTATCAGGAATTTCAAAAGTTTCTGGATTTTTTATATGAAGTTTTACAAGAACATCAAGTTGATGTCTTGCTTGTATGTGGAGATATTTTTGATACACAAACAGCTAGTAATAAATCTCAAGAACTGTACTATAACTTTTTAAATAAAGTCCAAAACCTTAAATCTCTTGAAAATATTATCATCATCGGGGGCAATCACGACTCTCCTTCCTTTTTAAAGGTCGCTAAAAAAATTCTTAAAAATTTAAAAGTTGAAATCGTCAACTCTTTTAGCGGCAATATAGAAGATGAAGTATTAACTCTGTACGATAAACAAGGAAAGCCTAAACTTGTAGTTGGAGCCGTACCTTTTTTGCGTAATCGTGATGTTCGAGAAGCTAAATTTTGCGAAGAAATTGAAGAACGCAATTTAAATCTAAAACAAGGTATGAGTGCTCATTATAAAAAAGTAGGAGAGTTATGTAAAAAAGCCGCAAATATTACAAATCCGCCACTACCCATCATAGGTACAGGCCACTTAGCGCTAAGTAATATAAATCATCAAGATGAAAACTTAAGTGAAAATATCTTTATTGGCACTTTAGACATGTTCGATGCAAAGATTATCCCCTCATGCTTTGCTTATACAGCATTAGGTCATATTCATAAACCGATGATGATTTCCGACACTATCTATTATTGTGGCAGTCCTTTACAGTTGAACTTCAATGAAGCTAATAGTTCTAAATATCTAAATTTAATTGAACTTGAAGATAAAGTAATAGTAAACAAAATTACTGTACCAGTCTTTCAAAAGCTCAAATCTCTATTAGGTGATGAAAACACTCTAATCTCACAATTAAAAGAACTTATTGCGCTAAAAGAATCTTTTTTAGTAGAACTTAATTACAATGGCAATCATCCTATTGGAACTCTTTACGATAATGCCCATGAGCTTTGTGAAAATACACAAGTAAAAATTTTAATAGTTAGAGATTTAAATGCTAGAGCAAAATCTTTAAATCCTGAATATACAGGAGAGATCTTATCTGATATAAGCGTACAAGAAGTCTTTAACCGTTGCCTCAAAGAACATAATATTCCCGAAAATGAAATGTGTGAATATCAAAATACTTTTAAAGAGCTCTTAGAGCAAATGTATGAACAAGATTCAAAGTAACAAAGCTTAAGCAACAAAATAATATGAAAATTTTCAAACTCCACTTTAAAAATTTAAACTCGCTGATTGGAAACTTCATCATCGATTTCACCCATCCTTCTTACAAACAAGAAGGCTTATTTTTAATCTCAGGTCCTACCGGAGCTGGTAAAAGCACAATTTTAGATGCTATAAGTTTAGCTCTATTTGGTAGAACACCTAGACTTAAAATAATCTCTAAAAGTGTCAATGAGATCATGTCTAAAGGCTGTGGTGAATGTATATCTGAGATCGAATTCTCTACCTTAAAAGGAAATTTCCGTTGTAAGTTTTATCAAAGACGCGCTCATTGTAAAGCTGATGGAAGTTTGCAAGCTCCACAAATGGAACTTGTAGATTTAAAAAATAATAAAATTATCAGCGATAAAATCAGCATTATCGAAAAGAAAATTGAAGAAATTTCTGGCATGAATTATGAACGCTTCACTCGCTCTATCATGTTAGCTCAAGGAGAATTTGCTAAATTTTTACAATCTAAAGACGACGAAAAGGCTACGCTTTTAGAACAAATTACAGGATCTTCTATTTATTCTGAAATTTCCTCCTTCGTTCAAAAGAGCTTTAGTGAAAAAGATAACGAATATAAACAAAAAAAAGCTCTATTAGATCAATTAGAGTTACCTTCTGCTGAAGAGATCTTTTCAAAAGAAAAAGAAATTAAGCATTTAAATGAGAAAATAGCAAAACTTGAATTAGATCTTGTACATCAAAATGAAGAATTAAAGCTTAAACTTGAATTAAACAAATGTCGCTTAGAGATTGAAGAAAATCAAAGACAAAAGCAACGACTACAAGAAGAAATCTCTTCTTTTGCGCCTTTAAAAGAAAAATTACATAAAGCACAAAAAACCTTTGAAATTCAAGAACAAGAAAATAATTATTTCATAGCTAAAAAACAATTACAAAACCTAAATTCTAATCTTACGAAATATCAAAATGATATTCCTCTTTGTCAAGATGAGATAAAAAAACAACAGGCAATCCTTCATGCGCAAGAACTTTATTTAAAATTATGTACTTTAAATTCTCAAAGTATTTTTGCAGTTATTGAATTGGTTAAAGATTTAGATATCAAGATCGATCTTAAAACCCAAAATCTTATTGAAATAAAAAAACAATTAGAAAAAGCTGAAAATCAACGTACAGAGAAGATCAATCTCTATAAAAGACAAAAACAACAACTTAAAAACAATCTTGAAGATATAGCTAAAACTCAAATAAAGGCTCAAAACTTAAAACAAATAGGCCCTTGGTTAAGCACTGAACTGTCATCTTTAAAGTTACAGCTCCAAACCTTAAAGCAATTTCCTTCACAAATAAAAGTAAAGGAAAAAGCTATTTTAGACTGTGAACAATTCATTGCTGGTAAAAAAAATGAACTTAAAGAACAGGGTGAGGAACTAGCACTTCTTAAAGATAAAAAGGAGCGTAATTGTTCACAAACAAAACAATTTTTAGCTGATAAAGCTATCTGTTTAAACGGCGAGAGTCTTAATTTTTATCAACAAAAACAAATTGAATATTCAAATTACGCTAAATTTTTCGATGTTATTGATGCTTATGAAAAAAATCGTTCTCAACTTGTAAAAGGTGAACCATGCCCTCTTTGTGGCTCAACTATTCATCCTTATTGCCAAGAAGGCTTACCTAAAAAAAAGCAAACTACAGAAAAACTACAAGAAATTGAGGCTAAACTTTCAAAGATTCAAGATTTAGATAGCAAACTTGAAAATAATAAATATCAAAAAGAAATTTTAGAGCTTCAAGAACAACAAATTCTGCAAATGCAGACAAAAATTAACTTAGATTTAGACAAACAACAAGAACTATTAAAAAACATTCAAAAAGAAAAACAAAATTTATGTGAGCAACAACAAAAACTTTATCAAACGCTAAGTGATACTTTTAAAGAGCATAAACTTTTAGATCTTGATTTAATGGAGCAAGATCTGCAATCTCTTTTAGATAATAAGCTCTTTGAATATCAAAATATCCAAAATATCCTTGATGAACTTGATACCAATAAGAACAAGCTTCAAGAAGCTCTCAAGCTTACTTTTAATTCCTATTATGATTTAATCCTTATTATTAAAGAAAATAAAAGGCAATATAAAGATCTAGAACAACAATGTTTGCTCTTACAAAGGCAACGCTTTTTCTTATTCAAAAAAGACTCTACTTCGGTTGTGGCAAATAAATATAAAAGTATCGTGACTGATGCCCAAAATTTGTATCAACAAAGTCAAACTAAAATGGCCTCACAGAAATCTAAGCTAAATCATCTGTTTGAACTCATAAAAAATTTGAATGAACAAATCAAAGCACAAGAACAAAATCTAAATAGCTGCACCTTGGAATTTGAAAAAGCCTATACAGAAAAAGGCTTTATAAGCTGTCAAAATTTTTTAGAGTCAAAGCTTTCACCTTCTGAATTTCAAAGTCTAAATGCAAGAGATACGGATCTAAAGAGTCGAGATGATATGCTTAAAGGGCAAGAAGAACAATTGCAAAATAAACTTAAGTCCTTGGAGAAGCAACCACTCTCTAATTTAGAAATTTCTGATTTAAAAGATAGTATTTCTAAATTAGATCAAGAAAAGAATGACATCAACCAAAATTTAGGCGCACTAAAACGAGAACTTATTGAAATTGAACATAAGAAATCACAACAAGCAAAAGAGCTTGAGCTTCTTGAGCAAATCCGTCAAGTAAAAGAACGCTATGGCAAATTAAATACCTTGATTGGCTCTGCTGATGGCCATAAATTCCGTAATTTTGCGCAAGGTATAACTTTTGAGATAATGATACAGAACGCCAATAAACAACTGATGCGTATGAGTGATCGCTATCTCTTACAAAGAGATAAAAATTCGCCTTTAAGCTTAAATGTAATTGATTATTATGAAGCCTCAGCAATTCGTTCTACAGCTAATCTTTCAGGTGGTGAAAGCTTTATTGTAAGTCTTGCTCTAGCATTGGGATTATCCCAAATGTCACAAGGACAGGTACGAGTAGATTCGTTATTTCTAGATGAAGGCTTTGGCACTTTAGATGAAAAAGCGTTAAATATGGCCTTAAATAGCCTTGCTGCTTTACATCAAGAAAATAAACTTATCGGCATCATCTCCCATGTACAGGAACTTAAAAATAATATTTCAACACAAATAATTGTTGAGCGACACTCAGGGGCTAAAAGTACTTTAAAAGGTCCTGGCATTAAGAGCTTTTATTAATAATAAAAAACCCCATTTACATGGGGTTTTGCTATCTTTGTTTATGCTTTTTAGGATTACTTAAGATCAGCGATAAGCTCGTTAATATCTTTACCTAACTTGACGATACCATCCCAATCACGAGCTTTAACTAAATTTGATGGAGGAATGAAAGAACCACCAGCAGCAGCTACGTTAGGTAAGCTTAAATACTCACGTAAGTTCTCAAGGCTTACACCACCAGTAGGAACAAACTTAATATCAGCAAACGGTCCTTGTAATGCCTTTAAGGTCTTAGTACCACCATAAGCTCCAGCCGGGAAGAACTTAACAACCTTTAAACCAAAGTCTAAAGCTTGCTCTAAGTCAGCCGGGGTAACAGTACCAGGGCATACCGGTAAGTCATGCTTTAAGCACCATTCTACAACCTTAGGATTGAAACCCGGAGTAATTACGAACTTACCGCCGTTATCTAAGGTTTCCCAAGCATGATCAACATCATGAACAGTACCAGAACCAACAATACACTCAGGAACCTCAGCTGCAATACGCTTGATAGCCTCACCACCTAAAGGAGTACGGAAGGTTACCTCAGCTACCGGAACACCACCGGCTACTAAAGCTTTTGCTAACGGTACAGCATCTTCAATATTGTCGATAGTTACTAAAGGCACAATCTTAATTTGTGCAATCTTTTTTAAAACTTCAAATTCTGCCATTTAATTTATTCCTTCTTAAAGTTGTACACGCTTGTGAGACTCAATAAAGGCCTTTAACTGCTCAGGGGTAGGTAAACCTTCATTGTCGCCGACAAAGGTACACTGAATAGCACCAATAGCGCAAGCACGCTCGACACATTTTTCTAAAGGTAAACCTTCCATTAAACCAGTTAAGATACCAGTTGCAAAACCGTCACCAGCACCAACAGTATCAACAACCTTATCAATGATAAAACCAGGGATCATAAACTCACGATCACCATCTAAGCATAAAGCACCCTTAGGACCACACTTGGTGATAACAGTCTTAGCACCTAAGTTGCGATAGAACTGATTGATCTCGTGAGGATCAGTAGTACCGCAGAGAATCTTACCCTCACCATCACCTGGTAAGACTAAGTCAGCCTGAGAGGCTAAGTTGTTGATGTACTCAACCATAACTTCCTGAGACGGCCATAACTGCGGGCGGAGATTAGGATCAAAGGAAACATAAAGACCTGCTTCACGAGCTTTCTTTAACATGAGCTTAACAGCTGCACGAGTGGAATCTGTCAAAGCAGGTAAAATACCGGTTAAATGAATGTGGGAGAATTGAGTGAAATCGATCTTCTCTACATCTTCCTCAGAAAGAGTAGAAGCTGCAGAACCTTTACGCATATAGAAAATCTCAGGATCACCCTTAGAAACCTTGCTCTTTAACATAAAGCCAGTACGCTTCTCAGAAGAGAAAATAACGAGATTATCATCAATCTTGTTTTCTCTTAAAGTACGAGTGATCAATTTTCCAAACGGATCGTCACCTAACTTGGTTAAATAGGCGGTTTTGTGACCTAAACGAGCAGAACCTGTGGCAACGTTAAACTCAGCACCAGCTACAGCTAAGCTATAACCTTTAACGCTATCTAAAGGGCCTTCGCTCTGAGCAATTAAAAGACCCATCGGCTCGCCAGCCAAAACTAAACCTTTACCCATGTTTATCTCCTTTATAACAGATATTATATTTTTTTTTGATTTGAATACTTCCACAACTTAAAGTTTTGGAAAAAGATCTAAACTTAAAAACTTTTAGTTTAGATTCTGTGTACTTCATTATACAACATCGAAAATAACTTTTAAGCCGATTCATCCGGCCTTTTTAAAAGACGATTGAATCGGCGCAAGCAGTTAAAACAAAAAGTTATTCTTAATATTTTAATATTCTTATTAAAATATTTCAGGTAGATTAACGCTAAATCACGACATTCGTTACAAAAACTCTAAAATTAATGTATATGACTAAGCCCTACAATTGACTTCCTCCCCTTGCTTTCGCAAGGGGATTCCTACTGCTAGATATTACTACCTAGCTTCAGTGCTTTCGCAGTGCTGACTCTTTTGAAAGTTCACTTCCTAATCTAGCCGGGCAAGAGTTGCCCTTAGGATATTTCCCGCTGCGTTTTCATATACATTGGCTGTATATCCACAG
>ERZ1673737.620-NODE-620-length-41825-cov-7.891788_pt1 | contig 41825 bp, 30 predicted proteins | sample MGYA00580211_ERZ1673737 | MGnify/ENA primary metagenome ERZ1673737 (study PRJEB41218, sample SAMN15661789) | gut metagenome | host: Homo sapiens | place: Canada: London | collected 2015-08-20/2019-03-30 | study: EMG produced TPA metagenomics assembly of... | reverse complement strand
AAGAATACGAGCAGGAAGTGTCCAAAATGCGGACATATATCGAAAGATAACAGACATTCCCAAGCTAAATTCTTATGTACAAACTGTGGATATACAGCCAATGCGGATGAAAACGCAGCGGGAAATATCCTAAGGGCAGGGCTTGCCCGGCTAGCGCAGGAAGTGAACTTTCAAAAGAGTCAGCACTGCGAAAGAACTGAAGCTAGGTAGTAATCTAAGCAGTAGGAATCCCCTTGCTAAAGCAAGGGGAGGAAGTCAATTAAGACCGTAGTCGTCAGTAGCGACATTATCTTCAGGACTATCGATATTGCCTAAAAGTTGCTCATAATAAACCATAGCAGCTTTGTCAGGATTTTTTAGCATAGATTCAAACATTGTTTTTACTTGCTCTAAAACAGAAGCTCGACAGATAAAGACGAGTTTAGAGCTATGCTCTCCCTCAGGCCAATCATTAAGAGCAGACAAAGGGTAAAGTTGTCCCTGAACACCATGAATAACAATGGGTTTGGTTTGATCTTTGAGATTCAAAATACCTTTTATACGTAAAATAGAATCACCAAAGTTTTCTTGAACACCAGTAATTGCCGCTAAGAGAGCTAATGAGTCGATAGGCTCTATAACTTCAAGAGCAAAAGAATCAATGTCAGAGTGAGCAATAATTCTCGGTTTAGCAACGCCTACAGCTCCAGAGACTGTAGCAGGTCTAAATGAAGAAGCTATCTTTTGACTTTTAATATTGAGCCAGCTTTTAACTTTTTCATCATAATCTTGATTAGCTGTTTTATATGGTCCAATCTCAAAGAGTGCATGAGGATCAAAATTACCTTTCACCTGAGGGTAAATATGAGCGGATGGATTGATCTTTTGGGCGATTTCATAGATGGCGTCAAGCTCATCGGAATCAATTAAATCTGTTTTACTTACTAAGATAATATCCGCTAAAGCAATTTGTTTAACTGCTTCATATTGTTTTTCTAATTGATCACGTATGTATTTGCCATCTAAAACGGTAACTGTGCCATCATAATAAAAATGATCTAATAAAAATTCGTCACCATTTAAAGTAGCAATTACACCTGCAGGATCTGCAAGACCTGTAGTTTCGATAAGCACGCGTTTGAATTTAGGAATATCTCCACGCATTGCTTTGACATAGTTTTGAGCTAAGCAGTCAATTAGAGCTCCTTGTAAGGAACAACAGATACATCCTGACTGTAATAAAACCACGGAGTCATCGACTGATTGTACCAATTCATGATCGAGACCAACATCGCCAAATTCATTTATTAAAACTAAGGTATCTTTAAAATCACTACTTTGTACCCAGTGATTTAAAAGTGTAGTTTTACCACTACCTAAAAAGCCGGTAATAATATTGATAGGAATTAAATCTTCGCTTTGAATGGAGTTTTCCTCAACAGACATTTTCCTCTCCGTTTTCTAAAAATTTTAAAGCTTGTGGCAAGGATTGTATCCTATATTGATCTGATTCATTGAGCAAATCATGATAAGCATTCTCAATAGTGATAATTTTTGTATCTAAGTTATCATGAGTATGTTTTTTAAAAAATGCAGATGCTTCTTTTGAAGATACAACTTTGTCATTACCTGCAAGTATGCCCATTATAGGGATTTTAAATTTGAAATCACCATGGATAAGCCGCATTTGGGTTAAATAAGCTTGTCTTAAAAAGCCCCAAGTCGGGCCTCCAATAGTAAGTTCAGGATGGGCGGCATAATAATCATGGTAAAGATTGTAACGAATTTCACTATGAGAGTGATGGTTATCTGCAAAGGGAATACGTTTATAGTTATGCCCATGAGGAGTGTAAGAGATTTTTAATAAAGGGAGATAACCTAAACTTAAGATAAGTGTACGTAGTACAAACTTAGGCAGAGGAAAATAAGGATAGATGTATGGAGCTAATAGAGCTGCTTTTTTAGGTATATGATCTCCATTTACAATCAAATCAAGGCTAATTAAAGCCCCTAAAGAAAAAGCCATCAGTTTGTATTCTTTAACATATAGTTTATTTAATAAAAACTGAATATCTGCACGAAAATACTCAAATCTATCAATATGGCAGCGATTTGAATCTGCTAAAAGTCTAGTAGATCCTCCTTGGCCTCTACTAAAGAGAATTAAGATGCGCCAATTTAAACTACGCAGACTAAATAAAAGTTCTGCATATTTATGTCCAATTTCTCCACGCCCGGGGATGATAACTAGCGTGTTTTTAGGATCGCCTAAAAGCTCTAGAGCTGTTAGAGTTAAACCATTAGGATGTAAAAAACTGTGTTTGATGATTTTATGGTTAAAAAAATCTTCAATATTAGCTTGGTTCTGAAGAAGCTCTTGTTCATTTAACAATAGCTTAGCAAAGCTCTCCGACATAGGCTCTCCTATTTTGAAGGCTTATATTAGCGACGACGATGGATACTTACAACATTTGGTACGGCTTTGATATGTTTAATTACACCTGCTAAGTGGAGGCGATCTCGAACTGTAACCACTAGGTTTATGATGAAAGTTTTTTCATCTTTAATATCTGAATTAATACTTTCGATTCTTGAGCCAGCAACATCAATCGCATTGGAAATTTCAGAAACTATGCCTTGTCGATTTTCAAGTTCAATTAAAAGACCTGTTTTAAACTCCATATTTGCAGTGACAGATAGATCCCAACGTACCTTTAAGGATTTAGTTGGATCTTTGTCAGCATCTCTTAAGTTACGACAGTTGACATTATGGATTACCAAGCCTCGTCCTTGAGCAAGATGGGCTATTATGTCATCTCCAGGAATAGGTAGGCAACATTGTGCAAAAGTATAAGGAACTCCGCCAGTTCCTTTAATTGGTAAGTTGTTCTGATGATGTTGTTGAGGATCGAGGAACTTAGTAATGGCTACCGGTAAAATATTACCTATGGCAACATTAACATAAAGCTCACGCATATCATTTTGGTGGAAATTAGCTAATAAAGCTTTATTTTGCTCATCACTTAAGGTAGTAAGCTTGATAGCACGTAGAGCATTTTGAACTAAACGTCTACCGATAAGCTCGCATTCTTGACTGCGTAAACTCTTAAGGTATTGTCTGATTTTAGAGCGAGCTCTAGAGGTTACTACGCTTGATAACCAAATGGAATTCGGACGCGCAGTTGGTGATAATAAAATCTCTACACTTTGACCTGACTCTAATGGGCGAGAGAGAGGATACATATGGTGGTTAACACTTGCTCCGATACAATGTAGACCAATATCGGTATGTACCGCAAAAGCGAAATCTACAGGAGTTGAGCCTGATGGTAGATTATAAATTTTGCCTTCAGGAGAGAAGACAAAGATCGAATCTGGGAAGAGATCTTTTTTAACCTCTTCAACAAATTCCATGGAACTACCGGCGCTTTGTTGTAGATCAATAAGGTTTTTAATCCAAACCTGAGCATTTTTTTGTGAAGCTGTAGATACTGGTTTAGAACCAGATTCTTTATATGCCCAATGTGCAGCTACACCACGGGCGGCCATTTGATCCATAAATTCAGTGCGGATTTGGATCTCTAAGGGGACACCGTGGGGTCCTATGAGTGAGGTGTGTAAAGATTGATAGCCGTTAAGTTTAGGGATAGCTATATAGTCTTTAAAACCATTTGGCCTAGGTTTAAAAAGATTATGCATCTGTCCTAAGACTCTATAACAAGTATCAACGTCTTTTATAATGATTCTAAAGGCATAAACATCCATGATTTCACGGAATTGAAGCTCTTTGTTGACCATTTTGCGATAAATGGATAAAAGACGTTTTTCTCTACCTAAAACACGAGCTTGAATACCTGCTTCATTTAAACGCGCTTTGATGGCTTCTAAGATGGAATTCACCACCTCTTTGCGATTATTACGGGCACGCATCACTGCAGATTTTAAAACGCGATAACGCATTGGATAGAGCGAAGCCATCCCCAACTCTTCAAGTTCAGCCTTAATATCAGAAATACCTAGACGATTGGCTATAGGTGTAAAAACATCTAAAGTTTCTTGAGCTATGCGTTTGCGCTTATCCGGCCGTAATGCTCCTAAGGTGCGCATATTGTGAGTACGATCTGCTAATTTGATAAGGATAACGCGAATATCCTTAGTCATAGCTAAGATCATTTTGCGGAAATTCTCAGCCTGAGCCTCTTTGTAATCATGAAAGCGTAACTTATCAAGTTTGGTTACACCCTCAACCAGCTCTTTTACAGTAGAACCAAAAAATTTTTCTAGATCCTCATCTCCAATGCTGGTGTCTTCGACAACATCATGTAATAGAGCTGCCTGCAGCGATTCAGTGTCCAGATGCATTTGAGCAATGATTGTAGCTACAGCAATAGGGTGGATGATATAAGGTTCGCCTGAAGCTCTCCGCTGTGGGGCATGTGCAAAATCTGCTACAACAAAAGCCTTGTCAACAGCAATAATATTTTCTGCACTTAAATATGAAGAAAAAATTTCGCGTAGAGGAGCATAGTAATGAAAATTAGGAGAGGCTAAGGCCAATGAGGTTGCACTCTGACCTTGTTCTAAAATTTGGTAAATGCTCTCTCCCATATTTCATCCCTATATTAGTTAAACATCTCTACACCATCGATAGGGGCAAATTCGTTGTCGCTTGGATGAGCAGAACTGTCACGTAAATGCTCTTTGCGATCTTGTTTATCAAGGAATTCTCCGGTAATTAAACCTTCCTCAATTTCGCGTAAGGCAATAACAGTAGGTTTATCTTTTTCCTCATCAACTAAAGGTTTGCTTCCTAAGGAGATCTGTCTTGCACGTCTTGCAGCGAGTAAAACTAAATCAAAACGATTGCCGACTTTGTTTACGGCATCTTCAACTGTAACTCTTGCCATTTTTTTTACCTGTGTAAGAATGCAGTCTTTAAAAATATTTTCAACCGACATTTATATTTTAGGTCTTTATGTCGTTATGTGCTAAGACTGCATTAAAAATAAAAAATTCTGTATTAAAAACTTTTACCAAGTAATAAACAGGATATAGATCCTATCAATTATACACAAACACATTTAGTTTGTATAAGCCTAAGGCTTTGGAAACATGCTTTCTACTTGTTCTAAAATATTTTTACGTGTAGCACGGTTAGCTAAAATAATCGATCTTAAAGTTAAGAGGCTTTGTTCGAAATTGTCATTGATGATGATATGTTCATATTCATCAGCATGAGAAATTTCATTTGTAGCTTTTAACATGCGTTTTTGAATAGTTTCGGCACTATCGGTTCCCCGATTAACTAGACGGCGTTCTAATTCTTCTAAAGAGGGAGGAATAATAAAGATGCCTTGGGCATCAGGGGTCTGTTTTCTGATCTGTCTGGCGCCTTGCCAATCAATATCAAGTAGCACATCATGGCCTTCATTTAGCCATTGTTCAACAATTTCTCTAGAGGTGCCATATGAATTTTCAAAAACCTTAGCATATTCATAAAAAGCATTACGAGCTACTAAAGTATCAAATTCCTCTTGGGATACAAAGTGATAACTAACATGATCAACCTCACCTGGACGTATAGCTCTGGTAGTATGAGATACGGATAATCTTAATTTATCGTCAAGGTTAAATCTTTCTAAGAGAGCACTTATAAGAGAGGATTTACCTGCACCACTAGGTGCAGAAATAATGAATAATGTTCCTTTTATCATTATGCTTGCTCCATATTAGAGGTATTAAGATCAGGAAACATTGAGAACCAACGATTGAGAACAGTTCTAGCCTCATCAATACCGATCTTCTTTAAAGCAGAGAAAGGAATTATAGTGAAATTGCCACCAAACTCACTTAATTGTACTTTAAGATCGCCCATAACTTCTTTGCGTTTATTGACACCAAATTTATCAGCTTTTGTTAAAAGAATTAAAGCTTGTAAATTAGCTGCTACGGACCAATCAATGATGAGTCTATCATGATCGCGTAGTGGTGTTCTAATATCCATAGTAATCACAATACCACGCAGAGCTTTTCTTTTTTGTAAGTATTGAGTTAAGGAATCCTGCCATTGTTTTTTCATAGTTTCAGGAACAGCAGCATAGCCATAACCAGGCAGATCGACTAGGGTTTTGCCAGGAGATACTTCAAAGAGATTAATAAGCCTGGTACGACCAGGGGTACGACTCGTTTTAGCTAGATGCTTTTGGTCACAAATAGCATTTAAAGAGGATGATTTGCCCGAATTAGAGCGGCCGATAAAGGCAATTTCAGAACCAGCATCCTCAGGAAGTTGTGATAGCTTTGCGGCACTTGTTACAAAGTGGGTTCTACGAAAATCTAATTTTTTTTCTTCAAGCTTGTCGGTCATGTCTTACGGTCCATTATTTGCTTGTAAATGACAGTTTGAGGGTAATTTTACCCAAAATATGTAAAAGAGGAATGTCTGATTTATGGAATTTTTTGCAGATATTTGATCTTATCAGAAAAGCAGGAAGGCTAAAACCTAAAAACATAAAGCTTGCCTAAAAAGGCAAGCTTTGATCCTATTTTAAATTTAGATCTTTTATTTTACGCGTTAGAGTATTTCGCCCCCAACCCAAAAGTCTTGCTGATTCTTGTTTATGATTTCCAGTAAAGGCTAAGGTAGCCTCAAGCATTACTCTTTCAAATTCAGGTACAGCTTCTGATAGAATATCATGCTCTCCAGCTTTAAGGCGACCATCAACCCAATTACGTAAAAGTTCTTGCCAAGACGTATTTTCGCGAGAGGAACCATTTATGGAAGTTGCTGCTTTTACCTGATTATTGTTAGCATGCAAAAACTCTGATGGAAGGTCAACTAACTGAATATCACGACCTGTAACCATGATAGTTAAATATTTACAGAGGTTTTTGAGCTGTCTTACATTTCCTGGCCAAGATTGACGACATAAAAATACTAAAACTTCAGAAGTTAATTTTTTGGGTTCAGTTTTGTTCTCAATTGCGCTTTGAGCTAAGAAATGTTTTGCCAACATCGGAATATCGTTATTACGGTCCCTTAAAGGAGGCATGTTGATATTGATCACATTGAGGCGATAGAACAGATCAGAAACGAAACTTCCTGCAGCTATTTTTTGCTCTAAAGCTACAGAGGTGGCAGCTAGGATACGTACATCTACTTTAACAGGAGATGTTGCTCCTAAAGGTAAAAACTCTTGATGCTCTAAAACTTGTAATAAACGAGTTTGCGCATCTAAGGGCATATCACAGATTTCATTGATAAAAAGAGTACCGCCTTGCGCGCGTAATAAGGCACAATGACTTATATCTTGTCGTGAATCACCAAAGATCTCAGTTTTAATATTTTCCTGAGGTAAGGTGGACATATTTAAAGAGATAAAAGGTTTTTGATTACGATCGCTGTGATTGTGTAAGGTTGCTGCGACCAAAGATCTTCCAGTTCCTACCTCTCCATGTATAAGTACAGGTAAATGTGTTTTTGCAATACGACCTATACATTTGAAAACTTCTTGCATAGCAGGAGATTTTCCGATGATTTCTGCCTCATCGCTTGTATTGCTTTGTGGTTGCGTTTGATTATTCTTTTCCTCTGCTAAGCGCAACATATTGACTCTGTGTACAGCTGCTCTTCTGATAACAGCGATAGCTTGCTCAATATCAAAAGGCTTGGGCAGGTATTCGAAAGTTCCTGATTCATAAGAGTCTATAGCGGCGGTTAAATCGCTATGGGCAGTCATAATGATAACCGGAATATTAGCATCGATTTTATGAACTTCTTTTATAAGTTGTAAGCCATCGGTACCAGGCATGCGGATATCAGAGATGATAACGTCAGGATGTTCTTCTTTCATAGCCTCTAATGCAGCATCGCCACTTTCAAAAATACGAAAATGGATATGATTTACTGCAAGAGCTTTTTCAAAAACAAATCTGATACTGTTGTCATCATCGACAACCCAAATCATCGGATCCATATCATTGTTCCTCACTGTGTTTTTTCGCCGTAATCAGCGGGAGAATAATTTTAAAACAGGTTTGTTGAGGGGTGGATGTGCATTGCAATACACCGCTGTGACGTTCGACAATGTTTTGCGCTATGGATAGGCCTAAGCCATTACCATCGCTTTTTGTAGTTACCATCGGATAAAAAATTCTATGTCTGAGACTTTCAGGAATTTGAGGTCCATTATTTATGATAGAAACCTCTACCGAAATGGGATAACGCTCATTGTTGATAATATTGTGTAATCCTGCACGAGTTTTAATTTTAATAACAGGATAAGGGGTATGAGCTTGTTGCATTGCTTGGATTGCATTATTGATTATATTGAGCAATACCTGTTGTATAGAATCAATATCTAAAGCTAATTCAGGCAAAGAGGGGTCGTAGTCTTTTTGAATACGAATTTCCCCTAAAGGTTGCATGTTAACTAAAGCTAGTACTTTTTCTATTACAAAATGAATATTCGCTGAAGTTAAAGGATTTGGTCTTTGTGGACCTAATAATTTGTCTACCAGATCTCTTAAACGATCAGTTTGCTCAATAATGACCTTTGTATAATCCTTCATGCCCTCAATTTGGCCATAACTCATTTCTAAAAGTTGCGCAGCTCCACGAATGCCTCCTAGAGGATTTTTAATCTCATGTGCTAATGAACGAATCAGGCTACGTGCGGCATTGTGTTGATCCCTCATACTTTGTTCAGCCATTAGACGTTCTTGATGCGGTTGTGAAGATATTTCAAAAATAAGTGCACCACGTTTAGAAGGGTAAGGGCTAAAACTTAAAGAGGCTTCAAGTGAGCGACCAGGTTCTGGGGACAATAATATGCCTGTGGCGATAAATCCAGGAGAAGCTTGCTTAGTATCAGTATCAGCTATAGCGTTTAAAAGAGAGGTTTCTTCCTTATCAATAAGCTCATTAAATTTTAAGGTATAAAGACGTGTACGCGACATGCCTAATAGTTGCTCAGCGGCAGCATTAGCAAAGATAATTTTTAAGGAGTTATCGGTGATAAGCACTGCTGTATTTAGGCTTTCAATGATTGTTTTAGTGTCACAATGCATAACAACAGACCTCTTATGTATCTTTTTAGTGCGAAATCTTTATGCTATGCACTTTAACATAAATTTGTGAGCTATTTTACATTTTTAGTGCAATACTTTATGTTTATAATTAGTTTATTATTATAAAAAATATTTTTAATTAATTGATTTATATTGTTTTATAAAACAAAAGTCCTAAAAGATAAAGCTTTTAGGACTTTTTATGAATGTATCTTAATGGTGCAAATTATTCTGTTTTTTTACCGCCAGCGGCTCTGAATGCACGTACACGATCCATTTCTGAGAGGTTCTTCTTACGGATACGAATGCTTACAGGGGTAACCTCAACTAATTCATCTTCATTGATGAATTCTAAGGACTGCTCTAAAGACATGCGTACAGGTGGGGTTAAGAGAATATTATCGTCAGAACCTGCGGCACGAACGTTAGTGAGCTTCTTTGTCTTCAGAGGGTTAACTGTTAAGTCATTGCTACGAACATGTAAACCAATAACCTCACCTTCATAAACTTCTTCGCCAGGAGCTACAAATAAACGACCACGCTCTTGTAAGAACCATAAAGCATAAGGAACTGCTTTACCAGTATCGTTAGAGATTAGTACGCCATTTTGACGTTCACCGATAGAACCACCAACAAACTCATCATAACAATCGAAGGTGTGATACATTAAACCTGAACCTGAGGTCAAGGTCATATAGAGAGTTTGGAAGCCAATAAGGCCACGGGCTGGAATACGGTAGTCAAGACGTACACGACCTTTGCCGTCCGGAACCATATTCTTAAGTTCACCCTTACGTAAACCTAGCTCTTCCATAACCGGGCCTTGGTTTTCTTCGGCTAAGTCTAAGGTTAAAACCTCATAAGGTTCTAAAGTACGACCATTTTCCTTGTGTAAGATTACCTCAGGGCGAGAAACTCCCAATTCATAACCTTCGCGACGCATCTCCTCGATAAGTACAGATAAATGTAACTCACCACGGCCTGAAACCTTAAAGCGATCAGCATCTTCAGTCTTTTCTACACGTAAAGCTACGTTATGAACTAATTCCTCGCGTAAACGATCCTCAATATTGCGAGAAGTAATGAATTTACCTTCTCTTCCTGCAAAAGGAGAGGTATTGACGCAGAAGTTCATAGAAACTGTCGGTTCGTCAACAGATAAAGGAGGTAAAGCTTCAAGCTTAGAGTTGTCACAGATAGTATCGGAGATCTTAAGTTCACCTAAACCTGTAACAGCAATGATATCGCCAGCTTTAGCCTCATCGACAGCGGAACGGTGTAAACCTAAGTAACCTAAAACCTGACCTATCTTACCTTGACGAGTTTTACCTTCGCGATCAATGATGGTTACAGCTTGATTTGCACGAGCAATACCACGTTTGATGCGACCAACACCGATAACACCAACATAAGAGGTGAAATCTAAGGAAGATATTTGTAACTGTAAAGGTCCGTCAACATCAGCCTCAGGAGCATTAACTTTTTCAATAATAGTATTGAATAAAGGATCCATGTTGTCGCCGTGTTCACTAGCGTCTAAGGAAGCCCAACCTTGGAAAGCAGAGGCATAAACTACTGGGAAATCTAATTGTTCATCGGTAGCGCCTAAATTATCAAAAAGATCAAAAACTTGATCGATTACCCAATCAGGACGAGCGCCTTCACGGTCACATTTATTGATGACGACGATCGGCTTTAAACCAGCTGCGAAAGCTTTTTGAGTTACGAAACGAGTCTGTGGCATAGGACCATCAACGGCATCGACTAATAATAGAACAGAGTCAACCATTGACATAACACGCTCAACCTCACCACCGAAGTCAGCATGGCCTGGGGTATCTACGATATTGATACGATAGTCATTCCAGTTAATAGCAGTGTTCTTAGAAAGAATGGTAATACCACGTTCTTTTTCAATATCGTTAGAGTCCATAACGCGCTCTTGACCTAATTCATTACGATCAAGGGTGCCTGACTGACGTAGAAGTTTGTCTACCAGAGTTGTCTTACCGTGATCAACATGCGCAATGATAGCGATGTTACGGATTTTCTGAACATCCATTTTTATACCCTGTGTGATTCTTAATTGCTTGGATGACAAGCAGGATTAGAGATAGAAATATTTGCGATATTTTAGCTTATTTTTGACCTTCGTTACATTTTTTTTATGAATAAGCTGGTATTTGCTCTTAATATGGGCGGGATATTTACTGAAAACAACTCGCGAAATGAGATAATTAACCGTTAAAATAGAATAAGATATTTTTTAATATGGATGCTATTGTGAAAGAACTTGTAATTTATTTTATTCGACGAGTCAAACGTGACAGTGTGGGGTTAGAAGCTGCATCTTTAGCTTTTACCTCAATTTTAGCCTTAATTCCTGTTTTGAGCGTGGTAATGTCCATTTTTGCGGTAGTACCATCATTTTCTCAAGCTCGTGATGCCTTAAAAAATTTTGCCGCCGCAAATTTTATGCCAGTTTTTTATGAGGCTATAAACTCTTATGTTAGTACCTTAGTTGAACATGCAGGAAGTTTGACTTTGACAAGTACACTCTTTTTATTTGTGATAGCTTTCATGCTTGTTAGGTCTATAGATAATGCTTTAAATCGTATCTGGAGAGGAGGCAAGCGCCGTTTGGGTAGCAAAATGGCTATTTATTGGACTTTGCTGACACTAGGACCTATGGCTTTAGGCTTGATAATTTGGATTTTTACTAAGGTCTTAGGTTATGCTTTTTCCTCGGGAACAGGTATTGAAATACCAGTATTGATTGCTTATTTTACTTTTCCCATTATTATTGAAATTGCGGTAATTACAGCGCTCTTTACGATTGTCCCTGCTGTTAGTGTTAAGCTTCAGGATGCTTTTTTAGGTGCGGTATTAGTAACAGTAGCTTTTGAAATTTCCAAAAAACTTTTTAGTACCTTTGTTTTGAATTTTTCTAATTATGAGGCTTTGTATGGAGCATTAGCTGCATTGCCTGTACTTATGATTTGGATTTATATCAATTGGTGGTTAGTTTTATTAGGCGCGGAGTTCACCGCTACCTTAGGTATAATTCGTTCAGGAATGAGCGAAAAGGTTCCAAGCTTTATGTTAATGCTTGCTAATATGACCGGTTCAACTTTAGGATCAGATTCGATTACAGCTCCTCGTCAAAAGCGCAGTCAAATCAAAATTAAGGTTTCTGCTCGGCGTTAACTTTAGGCATAATTCCAGGACGATTTTCGCCCCTTTCAATAGCTGATAGCTTAAAAAGGGGCTCATTTATGGTACCTTCCAGATCTAAAGTTGAGCTACTATCTAAGGGCAGACTTACTAAATGCATTTGTCCATTTAAATTTAAGGTATCTAAGTTTAGTTGTGCTGAAGCGTGAATTTTAGAACTGATAGTTTCGGTATTAAAACGCATTTTCCCAAACTTGCCATCAAATGAGCAGTTAAGAGTTGGCTTAATTAAACCACAATCAGCATCGCTTAGTGCAAGAAGCATTTGTGGTAGATCGAGGGTATAAGATTTTTTTTCTCCTCCATTAAGTAAGTCTAAACCAAATGAAGAAATTAAAATTCTATCTCCCGAAGCTTTAATTTCCCCGTGCAAATCTCGCCAAAAATTTTCTTGTTTATATATACCCTTTAAATCAAGTTCGAAGTTTAACGCCCCACTTAAAGTATGTGGGATGAGAGAAGAATTTAAAGATGAGAGCTCGAAGTTATGAGTAGAAGCTAAAATATAAAAATTATGGTTATGGCGATTATAGGATAGAGCGCCATGCATGCTTGATTCTCTAAATGTCAGATCGTTTATGGTAAGGTTTACAAGATCGTCTGTAAGGTTTGCAAGTAAAGCTAGATTGTAAATATAGAGATCGCTATAAAAAGCGTTTTGGATTTTTACTTGGGCACTAGCTGCTTTATTGCATAAATTTCCATGTTTATCGAAATTAAAGTTAGCGAGATTAGCGTCAATATTTTTAATGGATAAAGGCAAATCTTCGATATGGGAGATAAATTCAATATTTTTAAGAGCGAGTTTATTGACATTGACTGTTGTTTGCGAAAGTTTGTCTTTTAAACTTGTAATAAGTTTATCTGTTGGCTCAAATTTAACGGCATTAAAAGAGAGTCTATCTATTTCAAGGTGATGATCATTAAAATTTGCGAGGATATTATAAGTGCCATTTAGATAATCTCCTTGAGAAGTAAAGGAGGAATTCTTATCAAAGGTTGCTTGTATTTGATTATTTTCAAAAGTTAGATTGAGATCGCTAAAAGAGATCTCCCCTATATTACCTTTGAAATTGCCTTTAAGTTCAGCTTGTTTTAAGTATAAGTCGTTAAAAGTCCCGTTAAGTTCCCCAAGGTAGAGATCTCCTTTTACTACACTTATTTTGTCTAAGTTAACTTTAGGGGCAATAATCTCTAAATTAGGAAGAGAATCTTTTAGCACTATGTTTTTTAAGCTTAACTCCTTAAATTTTAAAATTTTCTCAAAATACTGAAATTCTCCGGAGGCTTCTAGAAATCCTCCTAAAAGATTTAATGAGAGTTTATTAAAGAAGAAAGTATTTGAATTTAAATTACCACTAAATTGTAGATCTTTGACCTTTATTCCCAGAAGCTCGCCTTCATGAGAGAAAATCTGCGCTTGATTTAAATTAACTCCCTGTTCATTTAGGGTTATATCTTTAAAATTTGCATCAGCTTTAGGTAAAGAAATTTCTGCGCTTTTTAATGCTGTGTTTACTAAACTTAGATTTTTAATTTTAATGGTTTTAAAACCTAAATTTTCTTTGATGAGTTTTTTGTAGGTTGTATTGTCAAGTTGAGCATTGCGGACATAGAGATCGTTTATGACAAAATCTTGATTATAAAGAGCTCCTTTAAGATCATATTCACAATAAAGTTCCTCTATTGAAGAGTTATCGATTCTAAGGTCCTTGATTTTTAAGACATTTGGATAAAGGGCTGAAAATTCTACTTCATTAAAATCTATATTTAAAGAAGAACGTTCATTTAGAAGCTTCAATAAAGGTATTTTTACATTATTACCATTGAAAAACACCACAAAAACTATACCTAAGAGCCCAAGTATAATAAAAATGAAGGCAAATAATTTTATAAAAAAATGCCAAGGAGATGGTGCTTTCTTATGATATGTTGAATACATTTAAGCTCCTACTTTGTAAAACCAGCGTTTTACTAATGCCAAAGCGCGCTTAGGATCTTGTTTTTTAAGTATAGATGCTTTTTGATGAGCAAGTTTTAAAAGTTCATGATCTCTATCTATAGCAGCAGCTCGCATAAAATTAAAGCCACTTTGAGCTGTGCCTATGACTTCACCTGGGCCTCTGAGTTTTAAATCATTCTCGGCAATTTTGAAACCATCATCATTATTTTTAATTACTTGTAAACGCTCTTGAATTAAGGTTGCCGCTTTGGGATCATCCTCAGGAATATTATATAAAAGTACGCATGAACCTTGAATTTGTCCACGTCCAACACGACCGCGGAGCTGATGTAATTGAGCCAATCCAAGTCTTTGTGCGCCGTCAATGATGATAACAGAGGCATTAGGTACATCAACGCCCACCTCCACTATGGTTGTAGCCACTAAGATTTGAACTTTATTGTTGACAAAGTCTGCCATTACTTGTTGTTTTTGTGCAGGCTTTAATTGTCCATGAAGGAGGGCACATTTTATATCAGGTAAGCTACGGGAAATTTCTTTGTAGACATTTTGTGCAGCAGCTTGATCGTCGCCATTTTCGCCAATAAGTGGACATACCCAATATACTTGTTGTCCAATTTCACAGACATTACGTAAATGGGAAATAACTTCACGGCGTCGTCTATCTAAGACCATCGCGGTAATGATTTTTTTGCGCCCAGGAGGTTTGTCATAAATAGAACTTACATCTAGATTAGAGTAAATTGCTAATTGTAGAGTTCTTGGTATAGGTGTAGCAGTCATGACTAATTGATGCAAACTCTTCCCTTTAGGAGCTTTTTTTAAGAGCGAGGAGCGCTGTTCAAGTCCAAAGCGATGTTGTTCATCTATAACCGCTAAGGCAAGATCATGGTATTTCACATTTTCTTGAAAAACACTGTGTGTCCCTATAATGATATTTGCTGTACCTGAGGCAATTTCTTTTAAGATCTGTTGGCGTTGATTTTGTGGCAAAGAAGAATGTAAAAGAACAAGATTTACCGCAAAAGGGCTTAAGAATTTTTTAAAGCTTTGATAGTGTTGATTAGCTAAAAGTTCGGTAGGTGCTAATAAAACGCATTGTTTGCCATTTCGACATACTTGCAAACAGGCCATAATTGCCACTAGTGTTTTCCCTGAACCTACGTCACCTTGTAATAAACGCAACATGGGGACTGATTTCTCTAAATCAGTACAAATTTCTTTATAAGCTTGTACCTGACCTGCTGTAGGTCTAAAAGGAAGAGTCTCTAAGAGTTTTTGCTCAACTTTAAGATCTATCGCTATATTTTCTGCAGTATGTAAAAGATTGATGTCTTTAAGTTGTAGTAAGGTGAGTTGATAGGCTATAAGTTCCTCAAAACAAATTCTTTTAAAAGCCTTTGTAGTAAATAAATTGAAAGCAGATCCATCTTGAGGAGGCAATGGAGCATGCATGGTCAGGATTGCTTCAGTTAAGCTTAAAGAAAAAGGATTTTCCTCTGGAGTTAATAATTCAGCTAAAGGAAGAGATTTAAGCCTAGAAGTTACAGTTGTAATTATTTTTCTTAAGTTTTGTTGAGGTAAGGTTTCTGATAGATGGTATATCGGAGTTAAGTTTTTTTCAGGAGCAAACTCTTGTCCATTTTGTAAAAAGGTCACTTGAGGATGTTGCAAACATAAACGACCATAATAATCTCTTTTGCTCATGCCAAAGAGTATTACTTCCTGATTTAAAACTAATTTATTTGTGAAATAAGGCAAGGAATTGAAGAAAATTGCTTCAATTTTGCCAAAATCATCAGCAAGTGCGACTTTTAAAACCTTACCTTTAAGGTTATGCGTTGATAGTACTTTTGCTTTTATTAAATAATAATGATCTTCTTCTATAACTTCTGATATTGGAGTAATTTTAGTCTTATCTAGATAACGAAAGGGAATATCAAAGCAAATATCAAAAAGGGTATTAAAGCCTAATTCCTTTAATATTTGCGCATAACGTTTGCCCACTCCGGGCAAAGCTTCTAAGGCATTACTTTGATAATAGCTGTCGTTATCTGAGATCAAGATTACATCCTCAAAGTAGTTGTTTGATGAAGATTGATGCTCTGAGGCGTTTTACTTTACGTAATAAACGTTTTACCTCATCAGGATAATTTTCAAAGTCTTCAATATCCGATGGCGATTTAATTTTGGTAGTGTTTTTTAATAAGTATTGTTGCTCATGCATGAACTTTTCTTTGAGTAAATGATTGGGATCATGGATGATTAAACCGTTTTCTAAATCTAAAGCCCAAGCACGAGGATTTAAGTTATTGCCAGTCATTAAAGCTAGATTTTGATCTACATATAAGCCTTTGACGTGATAAGTATTTTGTCCATCAGCCCATAAACGAATATCAAGTTGATTTCTATCTATATATTGTTGGTGACTTTGTATAAAATCTTTTAGGTTTTGTTCATAGATATAGGGAACTGCACCAACAGTTGAAAATTCTTCGTTTTCGCGAATGAAGAAATCATTTGCAACTTTATCTCCAACAATTAGTGTCATATGTATACCGCGTTCTAATGCTTCATTTAAAGCATTTAATAATACTTTAGGTGGATTAAAGTAAGGGGTACAGATAAAGAGACTCTCTTTAGCTGCACCAATTAGCCATAAGAGATCGCGGTTTAATAAATTATGTCGTTTACCTAACCCTGCGACAGGAGTAATACCGACTTCATTTTTGTGGATCCAGCCCCCTTTAAATGAATATTGAACCTCAGTTAAGTGACGACGTAATTGTTTTATCTCATCACGCATTTCTTTAGCTGCTTTAACCTGACCTTGAGAGAAATCTTGTACAGCAAAGTTTGAGTGAAAAGCTTCAGTAGCAAAGGCACACATAGCATCAGCTAAAGAAGCACTATGGATTTCATGATAACGATCTAAACGATAGCGTTCGGCATAATCCATATAGACATTATTGATACTAGCTCCAGAGTATAAGACGGTATTATCGAAGACAAATCCTTTGAGGTGCATAACACCAAAGATTTCGCGACGTTTAACCGGGACTCCGTATATAGCGGGAGTAGCTTCACAATTTACGGCCATCTTATAATAAAGCTCGCTATTACCTAAGGAAGGTCCTTTGCCAATTAAACCACGCTGAGCACGATGAAAATCAACATAAACGCGAATATAGAGTTTGGGATTTTTTGCTTTAGCTTCATAAAGAGCGTTTAAAACTTCACGCCCAGCCTCATCATCTTGTAAATATAAGGCTGTGATTAAAATACGAGTTTGTGCCGAGGCAATAAGCTCTAAAAGACGGTGATGGCAACGTGAGGGCGTTTCTAATATGTTATAAGAATCTGCCGCTACAGGTATGCACGGTAATTGTTGCAATCGTGTCTGACAATAGAATGCTGTAGGTAGAGCTTTTTTAAAAAATAGCATCAACTTTCCTTTTTGATTTAAATTTTTGCTGTTGCAATTTCAAGCCAGCTGATTTCGGTATCAGTAAGTGTGGTAGCCGCATTTTTAATAACGTTTCTTACATTTTGATGATAGTCATTAAGCCAGTCAATTTCTTTATCTGATAATAGTTCGATATTGATAATACGTTTATCAAAAGGTACTAGGGTTAAGGGTGAAAAGCATAACATATGCGAAAGTCCTGGTTGAGAGCAATTTTGCACTACTAAGAGATTTTCAAGGCGTATACCATATGCGTTTTCTTTATAAAAACCAGGTTCATCAGAGATAACCATGCCAACTTGTAATGGTACGTCTGATCTATGTAAGGAAATTTGCTGTGGTCCTTCATGTACAGAGAGTAAGTGTCCAACACCATGTCCTGTACCATGGGCATAATCAAGCCCATAATCCCATAAAGGACGTCTTGCTATAACATCTAATTGCTGTCCTGAAGTTCCTTTAGGGAAAATTAGAGTAGAAAGGGCAATATGACCTTTTAGCACCAAGGTAAACATATTTTTAATTTCATCACTTAAACCAGGACCGACTAAAACAGTTCTGGTAATATCAGTCGTACCGTCAAAGTAATGGGCGCCACTATCTATGAGATATAAAGGATCTTCTCCTAATCTTCGAGGAGTAGAGACCTCTGCATGATTATAGTGACACATTGCAGCATTTGGTCCTAAAGCAGAAATTGTTGCAAATGATGGTTCAATATAACCTTGTTCAACTTTACGGAATGATTCAGCTCTATCAGCTAAGATGGCTTCATCAGTATCCTCAACAGCTCGTTTAAAGGTTTCGGTATCAGAGATTTTTTCAACTTTGGTTAAATCATCAAGCCAGGCTAAAAAACGGCACATTGCAATACCATCTTTTATATGAGCCTTATATTCACCAGCTATTTCCAATTGATTTTTACAAGCTTTTGGCAGTTGGCAAAGACCTAAACCACAAGTAACTTTTGCACCACCAGCATAAAGAATATTTAATACATGGGCGTTGACACTATCAGGATCGACATATACAGCACAAGATGATGTGCATAAACGCTCTAAAACATCTTCAAAGCTTGACTCAGGGAAAATATCAATATGTCCAAAATGAGCTTCAAGATCGGCTGCCATTTCTTCATCTAAATGGCGATCATCAATATACCATTCTAAGGTGGAGTTAGAATAAGCTACCATTTTGCAGTTAACAACAGGTAAGTATTTGCGGTCATTACCACGAATATTTAAGAGCCAGCAAATACTTTCAGGATCGCAAATAACGGTAGCATCAAGGTCGCGATCGCGTAATTCTGTAGCTAAATTTTTGCGTTTTTGTGGTGAAGGACAACCGTTAAACTCATCTGGGAAGATCATTACTTTTGAGCATTCACTCTCAGGCCGATTTTCCCAAATTATATCTACAAGATTTTGTCTTAAAGGTACAATCTCTAAATCAAGACTATCTAGATCTTTCTTTAAGTTTTGATAGGTTTTATAGCTGATACAGCGAAGATCAATACCAATACGAGAGTGTTTTTCAAGTATCTCTCCCAGCCACATCTGAGGTTTTACTTGCGAGATATCTAAAGCATCAAAACAATCCTCATCAATTTGCTCATGTACTTGTACTAAATAGCGGCCATCAGTGAAAACACAAGCGGCCTTTTTGAGAGGATATTTGGCATTTGCAGTAACAATTTTTGCTTTATGTGCTGAAAAATCCTCATTTACATGTGACGCTATGGCAATACATCCCGCACTTCCGGTAAAGCCACTTAGATAGCGCAGACGTTGGCAGTCATCTGTTAGTTCAAATGACAGGTATTCATCATCATGAAAAATCAAGGTTGCATCTAGATTTTGAGATAGCATTACCTTTTCTAAAGCTAATAGACGTTGGCGATAAAGAGGATTAATTTGTTCAGGCATATCGAAAAAGTTTAGAAACTCCCCCATATACATATAATAGATGAAGAAAAAAAGGAGTTAATCTTGGCAACAAGAGTGCATTAACATCTTAGCACATAGCCCATTTTCTATCAAAAACACCTATATATAAATATTTTAAGGTTTAAGCATGTCTGATTCATTAGCCACAAATCCCTTATTAAATTTTTCTGGATTTCCAAAATTTTCACAGGTAAAACCTGAACATTTAAAGCCAGCCTTAGAGCATTGTATTGAAACTTGTCGGCAACTTATTATCGATCTTTGTAAGCAAACAGGATCTAATCCTAGTTATTCTAAGCTCTTAGTGCCTATTGAAGAGGCTGATGATAAATTATCAAGGGTATGGTCAATTGCGAGTCATTTAAATAATGTTTGCAATACAGATCCTTTGCGTCAAGCTTATGATGAATGTTTACCCTTGATTGCAGAATATACTTCTTGGGTAGGACAATACCGACCTTTATATGAAGCTCTATTGAATTTATCTAAGAGCGATGAATTTAATGCCCTGCCTTTTGCTAAGCGTTGTGCAGTAGGAAATTCTTTGCGAGATTTTCGTTTAAGTGGAGTTGATTTAGAACCACAAAAACAAAAACGTTACACAGAGATTTCCTCAAGACTCTCTCAATTACAAGCAAAGTTTGCTAATAATGTCTTAGATGCGACTCATGGTTTTGTTTTAGAAATTGAAAATTTTGATGATTTAAAAGGATTACCTACAGGTGCAATTAAGCTTGCAAAGAGCGAAGCTCAAGCTCGAGGTAAAGAGGGGTGGGTGATTACCTTAGATATGCCCTCTTATATTCCCTTTATGACTTATGCTGATAATCGTAATTTAAGACAGCGCTTATACGAGGCTTATGTTAGCCGAGCCTCAGAGGTTGGTCCTGATGCTAATAGGTGGGATAACAGCGAGGTTATTGAAGAAATTTTAGCTTTACGTCATGAAATGGCTAATTTATTAGGCTTTGAATCTTATGCCCATTTCTCTTTAGCAACAAAGATGGCCCCTAATCCTAAAAAGGTTGTAGATTTTTTAACTGATTTGGCAAATAAATCTCGCCCTCAGGCTCTTGAGGAAATGCAACAATTGCGAGACTATGCTAAAAAATGTGGTGTCGACTACGAGTTAGAACCTTGGGATCTACCTTATTGGTCAGAAAAACTTCGTCAAGAGCGTTATGCCTATAATGCCGAAGAAATGCGTCCTTATTTCCCGATTGATAAGGTTATTTCAGGTTTATTTGAATGTGCTCATCGTCTATATGCCGTTTCTTTTAGAGAGCGTAGCGGAGATGATGTTTGGGATGAGCACGTTCGTTCTTATGACATCTATGAAGATAAATTTGGTAGCTGTATTGGTACTTTCTACATGGATCTCTATGCAAGAGCTGGTAAGCAAGGTGGAGCTTGGATGGATGAGTGTTTAACTCGTCGTTATCGAGCAGATGGAACCTTACAGTTACCTGTAACTTATTTAGTTTGTAATTTTACTCGACCAGTTGGTGGAACCCAGTCTCAGTTAACTCATGATGAGGTGGTAACTTTATTCCATGAGTTTGGTCATGGATTAAATCATTTATTAACCCGTATTGATGTCGCTGATGTTTCCGGTATCAATGGTGTGCCTTGGGATGCAGTTGAATTGCCTTCTCAGTTTAATGAGAACTTTGCTTGGCAAAAGGAAGCTTTGCCTTTACTTTCAGGGCATGTTAATACTCATGAGCCTTTAGATCAAAGCAAGATTAATGGTTTATTAGCTGCAAAGAATTTCCATTCAGCTATGGCTATGTTGCGTCAACTTGAGTTTGCTCTTTTTGATTTTAGATTGCATTTAGAATATAAACCAGGACAAAAAGGTCAGGTACAAAATATTTTAGATGAAGTTAGAAACAAGGTTGCAGTTGTTCCTGTAAGTCCGCTTAATCGTTTTGCTAACGGATTTTCTCATATTTTTGCTGGTGGTTATGCTGCAGGCTATTACAGCTATAAGTGGGCAGAGGTTTTAGCCGCTGATGCTTTCGGCCGTTTTATCGAAAGTGGAGTTTTTGATCGTAAAGCAGGACAAGATTTTGAGGATTTAATTCTCTCTTGTGGAGGAGCTTGCGATATGATGGAAAATTTTGTGAAGTTTAGAGGTCGTGAGCCTCAGGTTGAAGCCTTGCTTAAGCAAAGCGGCATCAATAACTAAAGATAATTTAAAAGCCTCTTAAAGTTAAGAAAACTGTTTTTATAAAGAGGCTTTTTTATGTTTATCAAAATTTAGGTACACAAAAGCCCGTACTTAAGTTTAAGGATGCAGTGGAATCTCTTGTGTGTGCTGTTTTATATTGCCTAATAATTGAAATAGGTTAACCCCCACAACTATCAGCAAAATAAGATGGAGAGAAAAGAGATTTTCTCCAAAGTTTCTTACGTATAGTCAGATAATTCTTTTTGCGAATTAGTAAACTTTTAGTGCCTTTTAAGGAATGGACTAATTCAGAAATTGCAACTTTTGGAGGATAACAGTGTTAAGTCTAGGTAGCAATGTAAAAGCAAAATCAGGATTAAACCATTCTATATTGACTGAATGCTTTGAAATATTCTTTAAACAGCTTGAATATAAGCAAAATAAGAGAGGACAAATCTTTTTAAAGATAAATCCCAAGAATACTAGCAGGAAGTGTCCAAAATGCGGATATATATTAAAAGACAACAGATTTTTCCAAGCTAACTTCTTATGTACAAACTGTGGATATACAGCCAATGCTGATAAAAACGTAGCGGGAAATAACCTAAGTACTCCTTGCTAGATTAGGATGTGAACTCTAAAAATAGTCAGCACTGCGAAAGCTCTGAAGACAGATAGTAATGTAAGCAGTATAAATCCCCTTGCTTTAGCAAGAGGAGGAAGTCAACTTAAAAGATTGATATACTGAAATTTAAGTTGTTTAAGTATTTTTTTAGAATAATTATTAAATTTTTAAGTTTAGTTAAAACCCAAGCGTGCTCCTTGAGGAATAACAATAATTCCTTGAGGGGATTTATAGGCCCCTTTAGTTTCATCGATTAAGCGCTGATCTTGTTCTGGGTCATAACCTAGTGAAAATCCTGGAGCAACTTCAACATAACGATCTAAAATGGCATTATGAATATAAGCTCCTTGACCAATTTTATCGTCACCGATTAAAACACAGCCATCTACATTTGCGCCGTTTTCAGCTAGGCATCTAAATCCTATTACTGAACGTCTAATAGTAGCTCCTCTGATTTCACAGCCAGCGGAAATCATTGAATGTGAGACTATAGATTTATGATCGTTTGTATCTGTAAAACTTGCAGGAGGTAGTGGGGGATAAAAGGTATGGAGCGGCCATTTAGGATTGCTCATAGAAAAAGAGAGATTTTCTCCTAGTAGATCCATATGGGCAGACCAATAAGCGTCAATGGTTCCAACATCTCGCCAATATACATTGTTTTTTTCACCAATGATCTTATTGTCCTTCATGTTATAGACCATGACTTTGGTTTTTTTATATAAAGTTGGGATAATATCCCTACCAAAATCATGTGAAGAATTAGGATTATCTTTATCCTCAATTAAGACATTGCGTAAAACCTCTGTTGTAAAAATATAGTTGCCCATAGATACTAAAGAATAACCAGGATCTCCGGGAATTTGTTTGGGATCTGTAGGTTTTTCTTGGAAGCCTATCATCTGATTGTGTTCGTCTACTTCTATAACTCCAAAACGTTTTGCACATAGTGAACTAGGTAGACGTAAAGCTGAAACTGTTAAAGAGGCCTGATTGAATTTATGGTAATCGACCATTTGGCGTACATCCATTTTATAGATATGATCTGAACCAAAGACAGCAACATAATCAGGATATTGCTCTTCTATAAATTGGAGATTTTGGTAAATAGCATCTGCTGTACCTTGATACCATTCACGACTGATTCTCATTTGTGCAGGTATTGCGTCAATAAAAGCCCCAGGAATACCGTTAACACTCCAACCATTTTTAAGATGCATATAGAGTGATTGTGATTTGTATTGTGTAAGTACGTATATCCTTAAAAAACCTGAATTTACAAAGTTATTTAAGACAAAATCTATGAGGCGGTAACTACCACCAAAGGGAACAGAAGGCTTGCTTCTTGAAGTTGTAAGAGGTAAAAGGCGTTTTCCTTCACCGCCAGCTAAAATCATTGCTAGTACGCCAGACATGCAAATCATCCTCGCAAAAAAAGGTTTAATCAAAGCTTAGGTCAAGGACTACAAGATTAAAAGGATCTTTTGTTTAATTTGTAAAAAATATAATTAGTTAAATTATTTGAACAAATAAAAAAAGAAAGAATTAGCTGATTATTTAACAAAAGATAAATGTTAGATAAATAAACTTTATAGAGATATTGTATACATATCATTTATACAATTAGATTGTATAAATGATATTTTTTGTGAACGATAACGCTTGCATTTTTAGCAGGGATTTCTTTTTTTTCTTTAAAATTTAATCTTAAATTTAACAATATGATAAAAAATATAGATCTGATCTTTTTTCAAATATTATTGAGATAATTTTAAGCGATTATAGGAAATAACTAATTATTACATAATGATATTAGTTTAAAGCGACTGCATGATTATTATATAAAGATCTGATGATTCTAGTATCATTTCCTATTATTAAATGATTTGTGGTGGTTGCGGATACAATTTTTTTTAGTGTGCACTAGCTCTCAATTTTTAACAAATGTTTGCAAAAATCAGATATAAATCGTGGAATTAAATTGCCAGTTATCCTTATAATTACATAGCTTTTAAACATAGGAGTTTTTGGTTATGAAGAAAAATGGCGTATTAGTTGCAAGTGCTTTAGCTGTTGCAGTTGCCGGTTTCAGTGCTCAAGCACAGGCTGAGACTGTTTGGAAGATGGCTTTCAACCAGACTGAGGGACACCCTGAGATGGTTGCCGTTCAGAATTTCTCTGAAAAGTTAAAGCAGGCTACTAATGGCGAATATTCCATCGAAGTTTTCCCGAATGAGTTATTAGGCTCTCAGAAGGAAACCATCGAAATGGTTCAGAACGGTTCTTTAGAGTTTTCCTTAGTTGCAGGCTCTCTGTTAGAGAACTGGTCACCGGACTTTGCCGTTTTCAATCTCCCTTATGTATTTAAGGATTACAAGCACTTACAGCGCGTTGTTAAGGACAAGAGCATTGTAGGTGACCTCTTTAAGTCTATTGAGAATCAGGGCATTACCGTTTTATGTGCTCAGTACTCTGGTACTCGTAACGTTTATACCAGCAAGAAAGAAGTTAGAACTCCTGCTGACTTAAAGGGCTTAAAGATCCGCGTAATGCAGTCTGACACCATGGTTAAGATGTTGAACTACATGGGTGGTACTGGTACTCCTATGGGTCAGGGTGAGGTTTATACCGCTATTCAGACTGGCGTTTTAGATGGTGCTGAGAATAACGAAGTTACCTACTATGCCTTAAAGCAACATGAAGTTGGTCCTATCTACAATATGACTGGCCACTTAATGATGCCTGATTACATCATTACTAATACTGAGTTCTACAATGATTTACCGGCTGAGGTTAAGAAGTTCTTTGATGAGAACTTAGATAGCTTAGTTGATGATGAGTTTGATCGTTTCCACAACGAGGTATCCGCTTCCTTAGAGAAAGCAAAGAAAGAAGGTACTCGTGTAGTTGAAGCAGATCAGGATGCCTTCAAGAAGGCTGTTGAGCCTCTCATCGCTGAGAAAGTCAATACTCCTAGCGCCAAGGCTCTCTATGAGGCTGTCCAAAAGACTCGTGACGCTGAGTAATAGATTTTATTCGTGAATAGAAAGATCTATTTGCAAATAAATTAAAAGATGGGGCATGTGCCCCATTTTTTCGTAACACCTTGGAGTTTTTTTAATGGATACATTAAACGCAATTAAAAAAGTCTGCGATAAGATCTTGATCGTATTGTGTATTTTTTTATGCGCTTTCATGGTAGTTTTAGTTTCCTACCAAGTTGTAGCGCGTTTTATTTTAGGTGATCCTAGTGCGATTTCAGAGGAATTATCTCGTTTGATCTTCGTATGGATGGGACTTTTGGCTTCAGCTTTACTCTATGGCGAAAAAGGCCATATGAATATCAATTATGTTCCTGAAAAATTAGGAGAATATCGTGGTTATTATTTAACCATTTTGAGTGAAGTTTTAACCTTAGGCATGGCAATTTGGGTTTTAACTTATGGTGGATATCGAATCACTATGAATGGAATGGGACAGGTAAACTCAGCGATGACCTGGTTACCTGTAGGTGTAATCTATTCCGTTATTCCTCTGTCAGGTCTATTTGTAGTCTACTACGCTTTTGTCAATATTACCGATAGCGTAATAAAGATCAAAAACTATAAGAAACCGCAAGAGGCTTAAAGGAGTAAATCATGCTGTCAACATCTATTATTATGTACCTGTTGGTACTGACTCCGATTTTATTGGCTTTAGGTGTGCCTATCGGAACAAGTATTTGCTTAGGCTCAGTATTCTCTATGGCCTCAATTTTAGGACCGAATGCTCCGCTAAATGCAGCTACCAAGATCTTCTCAGGAATCAACAACTTCACCTTGCTAGCTATTCCGTTCTTCGTATTAGCTGGTAACATTATGAACTCAGGTGGTTTAGCAAGAATCTTAATTAACTTTGCTAAGATTTTCATCGGCTTCATTCCAGGCTCATTGATGCACACAAACATTGTAGCAAACATGCTCTTTGGTGCAATTTCAGGCTCAGGCGTAGCGGCAGCAGCTGCTATTGGCTCAGTAATTTTGCCGGGTGAAAAAGCAGAAGGTTATGATGAGAAATTATCTGCTGTAGTAAATATTTCCTCAGCTCCAGCCGGAATGATTATTCCGCCGTCAAATATTTTCATTATTTACTCTTTAGCTTCAGGTGGTGTATCTGTAGCGGCCTTATTCGTAGCTGGATATATTCCAGGTATTATGTGGGGTTTATCTGTTATGGCTGTAGCTGCTTTCTACGCTTGGAAGCTTAAGTATAAGGCTTCAAAGATGGCAAGCTTGCAGGCGATTTTACAAACCTCAGCTTTAGCTATACCGGTATTATTCTTAATCTTTATCATCATCTTCGGTATTATCTTTGGTTGGTTTACACCGACAGAAGCCTCTTGTGTGGCAGTAGTATATGCCTTGGTACTGTCATATATTTATGGTCGTATCTTACCTAAATATGGTTTCCAGGAAGTATTCCGTACCAGTCAATTACCGGGAATGTTATTGAGCACAGCTAAGACTACAGGTTTAATTGTATTCTTAATCGGTGTATCAGCTGTATTAGGTTATGTATTAGCTTTTGCTAAGTTACCTAATATGATTGCAACTTCATTGCTTAACTTCTCTGATAATCCTACAGTAATCTTATTAGGTATGATGATTATCATGCTTTTAGTTGGATGTGTTATGGATCCGGCCCCGGCAGTATTGATCTTCACTCCGATCTTCTTACCTGTAGCAGTTAAGTTAGGAATTCACCCGGTACACTTTGGTGTAATGATGGTATTTAACTTATCTTTAGGTGCGATTACACCTCCGGTAGGACCAATTCTGTTTACAGGATGTCGAATTGCAAGACAGTCAATTGATGCAGTATTTACTAAGATGTTACCTTTCTTCTTAGCCTTAATTGTTGTCTTAGTAATTGTAACCTTAGTACCGTCATTGTCTCTGTATTTGCCAGAGGCTGCAGGTCTTCTCAAATAAATGTATTTTAGTTAGTGTGGATATTTGATAATCCACACTAATCCTCAAAAGCATGATTTCTAAAATAGAGATCATGCTTTTTTATTGATATCTAAAATCATAAAGTTAACGCATTCTCTCCTATAGAGAAGGGGGCTTACTTCTTCAGCAAAACTAAACTATGGTTTAGAAGAACCTTTATGTCTTACTCTATCTCCTCAGGCGTAAACTCCCAAGCTTCCCACGGTATTTTAACTGTCTTGTTAATAAGATATTTATCAAGCTTCTTTCTAAATATTTATTGCGGCATGTTTATCTTAATTATGATGACGGCTTCACTTAGGCTAATATCATTCTCTCATCGTTAAGTTTTTTTGTAGCCACAAACATGATATAGCTGATAGTTTGAATATCCACTTGTCTATAGACATTGGCTTATTGTGGCAGAGAATAATGAATAATTTTTATTACTTAATGACCATCTATAAAAGCAATTATACGAATCAATTAGTTACGTAAATTCTCAAACTTCTTCCTCATCAACCACCTTAGAGGAGGATTTCTGAAGGATTATGTAAAAAAATTTCTCTTTTTTTAACTCTTAGATTTAGATTTAAATACAAAAAAACTATACGACTTTGAGGTTTAATGAATTTTTGATTTTTTTTATTTATGTATTTATATAAAAAATTATGGTTTATAACTCTTTGTATTTTCAATAAAATTTAACATGTAAAATGTTAAAAATAGCATAAAACTAAAACGCTTGTAGAAAAAATATTCAATATGTATAAATTTTTTAAAATTTAGAGCAAAAACATAGCGTTATGTATCTTTTACTTTTTTGAGTTTTGCTTTATTTAATTGCAATTATTCCTTGAATAATTATTTTTTAACTAGATTTGTTTTTAAAGTAATTTATTGATTTTATTTTATTTTTTATAAAACATTTTTATATTTTATAAAACGCATTGAAGCAAATTTAAAACGTTTTATATTTTTTAATAATATATGTTTTTAGTGTGCACTAGTTCGCAATTTTTAACAAATGTTTGCAAAATGTCATTTTGATCATAGAGTTGTATACAATGAATTATTTATAATGAGTTCACTATTAAAACATAGGAGCATAGTTATTATGAAGAAAAATGGCGTATTAGTTGCAAGTGCTTTAGCTGTTGCTGTTGCCGGTTTCAGTGCCCAAGCACAGGCTGAGACTGTTTGGAAGATGGCTTTCAATCAGACTGAAGGTCACCCTGAGATGGTTGCTGTTCAGAATTTCTCTGAAAAGTTAAAGCAGGCTACTAATGGCGAATATTCCATCGAAGTTTTCCCGAATGAGTTATTAGGCTCTCAGAAGGAAACCATCGAAATGGTTCAGAACGGTTCTTTAGAGTTTTCCTTAGTTGCAGGCTCTCTGTTAGAGAACTGGTCACCGGACTTTGCCGTTTTCAATCTCCCTTATGTATTTAAGGATTACAAGCACTTACAGCGCGTTGTTAAGGACAAGAGCATTGTAGGTGACCTCTTTAAGTCTATTGAGAATCAGGGCATTACCGTTTTATGTGCTCAGTACTCTGGTACTCGTAACGTTTATACCAGCAAGAAAGAAGTTAGAACTCCTGCTGACTTAAAGGGCTTAAAGATCCGCGTAATGCAGTCTGACACCATGGTTAAGATGTTGAACTACATGGGTGGTACTGGTACTCCTATGGGTCAGGGTGAGGTTTATACCGCTATTCAGACTGGCGTTTTAGATGGTGCTGAGAATAACGAAGTTACCTACTATGCCTTAAAGCAACATGAAGTTGGTCCTATCTACAATATGACTGGCCACTTAATGATGCCTGATTACATCATTACTAATACTGAGTTCTACAATGATTTACCGGCTGAGGTTAAGAAGTTCTTTGATGAGAACTTAGATAGCTTAGTTGATGATGAGTTTGATCGTTTCCACAACGAGGTATCCGCTTCCTTAGAGAAAGCAAAGAAAGAAGGTACTCGTGTAGTTGAAGCAGATCAGGATGCCTTCAAGAAGGCTGTTGAGCCTCTCATCGCTGAGAAAGTCAATACTCCTAGCGCCAAGGCTCTCTATGAGGCTGTCCAAAAGACTCGTGACGCTGAGTAATAGATTTTATTCGTGAATAGAAAGATCTATTTGCAAATAAATTAAAAGATGGGGCATGTGCCCCATTTTTTCGTAACACCTTGGAGTTTTTTTAATGGATACATTAAACGCAATTAAAAAAGTCTGCGATAAGATCTTGATCGTATTGTGTATTTTTTTATGCGCTTTCATGGTAGTTTTAGTTTCCTACCAAGTTGTAGCGCGTTTTATTTTAGGTGATCCTAGTGCGATTTCAGAGGAATTATCTCGTTTGATCTTCGTATGGATGGGACTTTTGGCTTCAGCTTTACTCTATGGCGAAAAAGGCCATATGAATATCAATTATGTTCCTGAAAAATTAGGAGAATATCGTGGTTATTATTTAACCATTTTGAGTGAAGTTTTAACCTTAGGCATGGCAATTTGGGTTTTAACTTATGGTGGATATCGAATCACTATGAATGGAATGGGACAGGTAAACTCAGCGATGACCTGGTTACCTGTAGGTGTAATCTATTCCGTTATTCCTCTGTCAGGTCTATTTGTAGTCTACTACGCTTTTGTCAATATTACCGATAGCGTAATAAAGATCAAAAACTATAAGAAACCGCAAGAGGCTTAAAGGAGTAAATCATGCTGTCAACATCTATTATTATGTACCTGTTGGTACTGACTCCGATTTTATTGGCTTTAGGTGTGCCTATCGGAACAAGTATTTGCTTAGGCTCAGTATTCTCTATGGCCTCAATTTTAGGACCGAATGCTCCGCTAAATGCAGCTACCAAGATCTTCTCAGGAATCAACAACTTCACCTTGCTAGCTATTCCGTTCTTCGTATTAGCTGGTAACATTATGAACTCAGGTGGTTTAGCAAGAATCTTAATTAACTTTGCTAAGATTTTCATCGGCTTCATTCCAGGCTCATTGATGCACACAAACATTGTAGCAAACATGCTCTTTGGTGCAATTTCAGGCTCAGGCGTAGCGGCAGCAGCTGCTATTGGCTCAGTAATTTTGCCGGGTGAAAAAGCAGAAGGTTATGATGAGAAATTATCTGCTGTAGTAAATATTTCCTCAGCTCCAGCCGGAATGATTATTCCGCCGTCAAATATTTTCATTATTTACTCTTTAGCTTCAGGTGGTGTATCTGTAGCGGCCTTATTCGTAGCTGGATATATTCCAGGTATTATGTGGGGTTTATCTGTTATGGCTGTAGCTGCTTTCTACGCTTGGAAGCTTAAGTATAAGGCTTCAAAGATGGCAAGCTTGCAGGCGATTTTACAAACCTCAGCTTTAGCTATACCGGTATTATTCTTAATCTTTATCATCATCTTCGGTATTATCTTTGGTTGGTTTACACCGACAGAAGCCTCTTGTGTGGCAGTAGTATATGCCTTGGTACTGTCATATATTTATGGTCGTATCTTACCTAAATATGGTTTCCAGGAAGTATTCCGTACCAGTCAATTACCGGGAATGTTATTGAGCACAGCTAAGACTACAGGTTTAATTGTATTCTTAATCGGTGTATCAGCTGTATTAGGTTATGTATTAGCTTTTGCTAAGTTACCTAATATGATTGCAACTTCATTGCTTAACTTCTCTGATAATCCTACAGTAATCTTATTAGGTATGATGATTATCATGCTTTTAGTTGGATGTGTTATGGATCCGGCCCCGGCAGTATTGATCTTCACTCCGATCTTCTTACCTGTAGCAGTTAAGTTAGGAATTCACCCGGTACACTTTGGTGTAATGATGGTATTTAACTTATCTTTAGGTGCGATTACACCTCCGGTAGGACCAATTCTGTTTACAGGATGTCGAATTGCAAGACAGTCAATTGATGCAGTATTTACTAAGATGTTACCTTTCTTCTTAGCTTTGATTATTGTCTTAGTAGTTGTAACCTTAGTACCGTCATTGTCTCTGTATTTGCCAGAGGTTGCTGGTCTATTGAAATAATAAAGCTCTTATAAGCGGTTTTGATTTCAAAATCGCTTTAATAAAGATAGCTTTTTTAGTATGGATTTAAATATTTAAAATTTGAAGTTTGGTCCATATCCACAGATTTTAAGGCATGGTTTCTATATTCAATAGGAACCGTGCCTTTTAAGTTTTAATGGATTGTTTTTATGCTAGATAGTAATCTAAGCAAATAGGGATCCCCTTACTTTAAGCAAGGGGAGGAAGTTAAACTAAGCATTTATAAACTTTATAGCGAGGATTTTCTTTAACTATACTTATGCTACTAAAAGCCTCTTTTAGATATTTATCATAAGGCAAATGACTATTAGCAACTAAGTACATTGCACCGCCTTGATTTAGATGTGCAGGTGCCTCTTGAATCATTCTTATAGTAGGAGCTGTAGTAGTTGCTATTCCGCGATGAAAAGGAGGATTTACAGCAATTAAATCAAAACTATCAAGCTCTTTTAACATATCAGCACTTTGATAATTAATTCCCTCAATATCGTTTAATTCGGCATTTTTTGAGCTTAAATATAAAGCTTGAGCACTTACATCTGAAGCTGTTACTTCTAAATGACCAAGGCGCTTTAAACATAAGCCAACGATGCCACAACCGCAACCTAAATCTAAAGCTCTATGGGTAATGTTAGCATCGCGAATCGCATATAGTAACATTGCCGTGCCCTCATCCAGGCGACCTTGAGAAAATACAGTAGGGTCTTGATAAAGTTTAAATTTAAAACCACAAGCTCCAACACTTATGGGCTCATCTTGTTGCCATTCTGGGAATGGCTGTTGATATTGAGCCATAAATAAAGTGCATTTACGTGCTAGATCGAGTTTAAAACTTTCGCCTGTGGGGTTTAATAAACTACCGGCGCTTTTTCCGCCACCGGCATTTTCGCCAGCTATATAAATTAAGCTGTTTGGTTCTAAATGAGCTTGTAAGTTAGACAAAAGCTTTAAAGTTAATTGCTTGTTTTTACCTAAAATCAATAGCAATGTATCAAACTTTTCTAATTTAGCGCTCTCTAGAGGAGCATAGCAGATATTTATGTGTTTATAATTTATGTTCTGCTCACAGCTTGAATCTAAAGTTTGCCCAAGAAGAGCTGCCATAGCTTGAGCTGTAATATAGTTATCTACAAGTACAGTTGCACTTTTAGTATAACGAGTGAGTTTTAATAATTGCTCATCTAAAATATCGCCACAAATTAACAAACGACGATCGGTAAAACGTTCTAAAGAGCGTTCTAAGAGCTCATAAATAGGAGAGCCGCTCATTTATAGCTCCTCATTTCTTTGTTTTAAAGATTTTGCTAGGTTTATATATTGTTCTAAGCTTAAGTTTTCAGCACGAGCTATAGGATCAATATTGAGTTCTTGCAGTTGTTCTTCTGTGAAGATTTTTCCTAAGGCATTACGTAAAGTTTTACGGCGAGCGCCAAAAGCGGCAGTAGTAATAGTATTTAAAGTTTCCGCTAAAGCACGGTCTTCTGCAGTTAACTTTTTAGGAATAAGCCTTACGACAGCAGATGTGACCTTCGGCGCAGGTCTGAAAGCCTGAGGTGGAACTACTAACATGGGGATAACATCAGCATAAAATTGTGTCATGACAGTTAATCTGCCATAGTCATGTCCACCAGGCCCTGCAGCTAAACGCTCAACTACTTCTTTTTGCAACATAAAGTGCATATCAATGATTCCTTCTTGTTTTAAAAGATGGAAAATGATGGGAGAAGTAATGTTATAGGGAAGGTTGCCAAAGACGCGTAGTTTACCTGCTCCTGGTAAGGAGGAAAAATCTATCTTTAAAGCATCTGCAGAGATCAAATTTAGGCCTTTTAAGAAGGGATCGTGACTTAAAATTTCAACTAAATCGCGATCAAGCTCAATAGCTGTTAATGCTTGAGCTCTCTCTAAAACAGGACGAGTTAAGGCTGCATGTCCAGGACCAATTTCAATTAAACTATCGCCTGGCTTAGGATTTATGGCATCAACAATTTGTCCTATGATATAGTCATCAACCAAAAAGTTTTGTCCAAAACGTTTGCGAGCCCGCATATGCGGTGAGGGCAGAGCCATTATTATCTCCTATTAAATGCCATTTTGATGGCTAAATCTACAGCAGTGAATAAAGAACCAGGATCTGCTATACCTTTTCCTGCAATATCCATAGCAGTACCGTGATCTACAGAGGTTCTGATATAAGGAAGACCTAAAGTGGTGTTATAACCATGGTCAAAGCCTATATATTTTAATACTGGTAATCCTTGATCGTGATACATGGTTAAAAAGGCATCAGCGCGATCAAGATTATCTCTGTTAAAAATAGTATCAGCGGGGAAAGGACCTTCAATATCTAAGCCTTGTTGGCGTAGTTTTTCAAAAGTTGGAATGATAGTTTCTATTTCTTCTAACCCCAAATGACCGTTTTCTCCGGCATGAGGATTAAGACCACAAGCTAAGATCTTTGGGTTTTTACAGCCAAATTTTGTTTTAAGATCGTGATTTAATACAAGACAAATTTCCTCAAGATGCTCTTTGGTAATTGCTTTACTTACACAATTTAAAGGTAAATGAGTTGTTACTAAAGCGACATTTAGCTCTTTACAACCTAAGAGCATGACTACGGTTTTGGTATGGGTACGTTGCTGAAGATATTCAGTATGTCCTGTAAAGTCAAGGCCACAATCGGCAATTACAGCTTTGCTAATAGGTCCTGTAATCATGCCTAAAAATTCTCCTGACATAGATTTATCAGAAGCGATATCTAAGCATTTTAAGATATAAGGAGCATTATGTTTATCAAGAACACCTGCAATAGCAGGTACACTTAAATCTACATTTAAAATGCATAATGTTCCTTTTTTAGATGGAGATTCATCTTGTGGGTCATAATCTATAAGTTTTATCTTATGTCCATCAGGATAGATACTCAAACGGTCTTGTATAAGTTGTTTTGAACATATAAGTACTAATTTAGCATCATAGTCTTTTTGTGCTAAATGATACATTAGTTCAGGACCAACTCCGGCGCCTTCACCTGGGGTAACAGCTAAACGGATCATCTTTGCTCCTGATTTAAATTAACGCCGTGATTTAAAAGTTCAGGATCTAAAACATGAATATAAGCACTTGCTCTTAATTCACGTTCCCAACTTCTAGCAGCTTGAGCAAATTCGCGTTCATAGATAATGCTTCTTGCGCGGTCACGGAAAGCTTCATCTGAATTATTGTCAATTTTTATATCTTTAAGATAGATTAAGTGCCAACCAAAAGATGATTTTATAGGTTCTGAAATTTGTCCTTTTTTCAATGAAACCATACCCCGAGCAAAATTAGGATCATATCTTTCAGGTACAGAATAACCTAAATTACCACCATCAATAGCAGAACCAGGATCTTGAGAATATTGTTTGGCAGCCTGAGCAAAGCTTAGTTTGTTATTTAAGATATCATCACGAATTTGCTTAAGTTGAGCTTGTGCTGCTTCATCTGAAAAGATGATGGAGGTTTTAAGCAAAATATGGGCAGCATCATAAGTGCGAATGGGGGCAATGGCATTATGATTGATGTCGTAAACCTTAAAGATATGTAGACCAGATGGAGATCTAAAAGGTCCAATTACATCACCAGGTTTTGATTTTACTAAAGCTGGTACAAATGGGAGTGGGATTTGGCTTTCAGCTAAATAGCCCATATCACCATTACCTTCAGCAGGATATTTAGCTAGAGCTTCATTAAAACTCATGCCTTTGCGAAGTTTTGTAATTAAAGAGCGAGCTTCATTTTGAGAGCCACGATATTCAGATTCTGAGGGATTTAAAGATAACGGTATAATAATTTGCGCAATATGATATTGAGGTTCAACACTACCACGATCTTTAAGGTTTTTAGCTAAATTATCAACTTCAGCTTGTGAGACATGAATACGACTTCTAACACGAGAGCTTCTTAATTCGTTGATAATAAATTCATTTTTGAAATTCTCGCGCTGTTGTGCTTCTGAGGCTGAAGGGCCAAAGCTTTTTAGAATTTCTGCAACTGAAGCATTATTGCGCTCAGCTGTTTGAGCTAAAGCTTGATCTACCTGCATATCATTTAGATCATAGCCTTGTTGTTCGGCCATCTGTAATAATATGGCTTTAGTGATCAGATTTTCTAAAGCTTGAGAACGAGCTGCAACCTTATCAAGGTTAATATTTCTAGCTTTAGAAATTTGCTCAACTCTTCTTTGCTCAGCATTAAGCTCGCTTTCTAAGATAATACCACTATTGACTACAGCTGCGGTACTATCAAGTTTTACTTCAGCGGCATTAACCTCTGTGATAATTAAAGGATCGTGTAACATCAAACCTAGCAAGGCTAAGCAGGAGAGTTTGCTGGTTAAATTTGAAAATCTCATAACAACGGTTCCTATTTCTAACGGTTGAGATTAACCGGATCTGTTGAAGGTATAAAGTGAGTATTGGTAGTCGAAGGATTTTCGATACCATGTACATTGAGCTGGTAAAAGCCTTTTAGCTCAAATTGTAATCCTAATACTTTATCGGCGTCATGGCGGTAATTGTTCCAATCCATTTGCATATAGTCTTCGTACACCAAAGTAACAGCAAAACAACAATCTTGATAACGTAGTGCGAACTTTTTATCAATATTGTAGTTTTGTTCAGTATCGTAATACATTGCTGAGACGAATTTAATTTTATTTGTAAGAGGAATTGCTAGTTCACCACCAATCTGATTTAAATCGCGAGATTTGTCATTTTGACCAATTTCTACATTTCCATTACGCACAAAACGATGTGAAATTCCAGCTAAGAAGCCATCATTTTCATAACGTAAGAGTGAACGCATAGCGTCGATTTTATTATCCTCAGTATCATAGGTTCCTGAGGTATGGAATTTTATGTTTTCAAGTAATTGAGCATCGAGATTAAAGGCAAATTTAGATCTTGAATAGTCGTTTACTTTGTCGCGACTATTTAAGCTTACCTTATTAGGTTCAAAACTGTAGGCTTGAGCTAAACCTAAACGTAAAATTTCACGATCATGAGCATCCAAAATTCTTGAGGTTACGCCAAAACTTAAAGTATTGAGGTTAGCTATACGATCAATACCGGCAAAACGCTTATATGAAAATAGGGTATAAAAGTCATCTAAGCGATCAGTAGTATCATAAAGGGCAATATCATTTTGATTTCGATAAGGAATATATTGATATTTAATTTCAGGCTCTAAAGTTTGAGTATGATTCATATCAATAATTTTGCGCTCAAAAGTAGTCTTGCCACGTAATTCTAAAAGATAGAGGAAACGGTCGCGATCTCTTATCTCTGAGTTATAACCTAGATAATCATGATAATAGCTAGGCAAATTATTTAGGTCATCTTGGTCGTAATGGGTATAAAAGATTCTCGCTCCAGCATCTAAAGTGGTTCCACGCTGATCAAATATATGATATTTGACATTAGGCTCTATATGGGAACGAATGGTTCTTAAAGTCTTAAAGTCATTTATTTCATCTTGTTCAAAACGACTAAATTCACCATCAATGCCAAAGAGCATATTGTTATAGGTATCAGCAAAGCTTCCTTTTATTTGTGGCATTAGTGCAAAAGGAGCGACAACTCTAGCACGAGGATCAATTAAAGATTGATATTTACGTACTTCAGCTATAATATCAAGATTTTCAATATTATAGGTAGAAGATAAGGATTTAACTAAATGATCGTCAGTAACGGCGGCATTATCGTTGACAATATCGTTGATGTAATCATAGTCATTAGGTCTAACTCTTGAATAATCAAATTTAATATTCAGGTCTTGATCTAAGAACCACATATTTTGTTTTATATTTAAAAACCAACGTCTTTGATTACTAGGTGCGGTACTCGAATCAAAATCACGGTTATGATCTAAGGAAGACATTTCATAATCAGTAGTCGTCCATGATGGATCAGATGGTAAATAAGTGAAATTTACCTCACCTAAGACATTTTCAAAGGGCATATAGCGAAATTGATTATCAAATTTCCAATGATGTTCGCCAGCCCATGCCGGAGTAAAGGTCCAATCGTAATTTGGTGCTAAATTAAAGTAGATGGGTAAAGCAAAATTAAAACCATCAGATCCAAAAGATAATTCTGGATATAAAATACCGCTTTGACGTTCTGAGGTTATAGGAAAACGAGCGTAGGGTAGATAGGCTACAGGTACAGGTCCTAACCAAACTGTATTATGCCATGATTCACCAAAGGGTTCGTCTTTATCAATTAAAACCTCAGAAGCACTAAAATGCCAAATAGTTTCATCAATTGGGCAAGAGGTTATAGAGGCTCCTTGCAAATATTGAGAATTTTCTTTTTTATTTATTTTCTGTTCTGCAGCTTGAGCGCGGATATAAGAACCATTTAGCTGGAAATTAGTATTTTGAAGCTCTAAAGTTTGTTCGTTTAGATCTGCCTTAATAGGATCTTTGGTGGTTACTGTATACTCTGGAGTTTTAACAGTTGTGTCACCTTCAATATTAAATTTTTGGGTTTTACCAATATATTGGACAGAATCAGAATTTATAACATTATCTGCTTGAGCGATAACGACATTACCACTGTAGATGAGATCGTCATTTCGGTTTTCAAGATCTCCTGTAAGTTTGTCGCTTTCTACTGTAATCGGTGTAGTATCAGGATCAAATTTTGTTGGTTCTGAATACGAAGGAACCCCATAATAACAATCAAGATCATCGATGGTAAGACCGTGATTAGGTGCTCCTTGCCATTTATGATTTTTTTGCAAAGCCAAAAGTCTAAAAGGGAAAGTAGAGCTATCAGCTAAATGTTGATTGTTTAAATAAAGCTGTGAGCCTTGGGTATTCATGATCCTTAAAAAACGATTGGTGAAGCTCTCTACATCTATTAAAGCTTGGTTGCTAGTTTTTTTTACAGTACTAGTAGAAATATTATATGGGACTGTATCAGCAGAGGCATAAGCTACTCTGATAGAGAGGGCGGCGGCCACTGCCGAGGTTAAAACCGCTGGATAAAAATGTTTATTCCTTGTGATCATCAAGGCTTATTCCTAATTTTTAGTTGCTAGGTATATGCCGTTTGGGCAAGTTAGGATCGTCTAAAAGTTCAGCGTCCTCATCTTCATTAACAGGGCGTCCTTTGATGATACGTTCCTCAGAAGCCCAAGCTCCTAAATCTAATAGTTTGCATTTTTCTGAACAAAATGGTCGGTAGGGATTATGACTATCATAAACTGTAGGTTTACCACATTGAGGGCAACGACAATAAACGGTTTGCTCTTTGTTTTCATGTAAACCTGAGGTAATTTCGTCATAAGTGCCCTGAGGCAATAAATCTTTTAAACTCATTGCAAGGTACTCTTTATATAAGCAATTTTAAAATCAATATCACCAACCGGGGCGCCTTTATTATATGGTAAAAAACGCACATTGATTCTTGATTGAAATCCTGAAACTACAGGATAACCGGTAATATCATCAGCATATTGAATGCTAATTAAATCACATGAATCAGCATTTTCCTGTAAAAATCCTAATTTTGCAGTACGGTCTTGAAATTCTGCGCATATACGCCAAAGGTAGAGTACTGTTAAAGTCGGAATACGTAAACAGTCAAGTTCATGCAACCATTTTTGGATAGTTAGAAGTTTTTCTTCTGTTTTTTGTTTTATCCAAAATTCAAACAAAGGTGTATCAAAAGAATTGATGCCACTTGGGGTAAAAAAACGAGGTTTAATACTTTCTAAAAGAGGATCGTCTTTTAATACAGTCCTTTGTCTTGTGAATTTATCTAATTCAATGCGTGCATTATTGATCTGCTTTCTTAAATTTATGACAGCTTCAGTATTACATTCAGGAAGTTTTTGCCATTGCATTAGTTTTGAATCGCAACGCTCTAAATCTTTTAGAAGTTCTATTTTAATTGAGCTTGATCCATCGACTAAATCAATAAAGTCAACAATAGCGCGGATTAAATACATTACCTGAGGTATTGAATTTAAGTCGCAACATTCCTCAACTCGCTTAAAAATATTTTCAAACTTAAGATAAGTTCGAGCTTTAGGGCTGAGGGGAAAATCGAAATTATACATGACGTTAGATGATTAACTCTGTTTGGCCAGATTCAGATATTTTTCATGTAATTTTATCACGGTCTGACGCATTTTCTCTATGGACATAGTATCTGATTCAATTAAATCATGAGCTTTTTGTCTGCGCTCATCTCGATTCACCTGGCTTTTTAGCATAGCTATAGCTGTATTGGTATCGATATTGTCGCGAGAAGTTAATCTTTGTAATTGTACTTCTTCACTTGCGTCACAAACTAAGATGCGGTCACAAAGGTATTCTAATTTATGTTCAAATAAAAGCGGTACTACAAAAACAACATATGGATAGTTTTGCTGAAGGTAAAGTTCTTGTAATCTATTGATAATTGCTGGATGTAAAATTTCATTAAGCTTTTTTAAAGCAGTACCGGTTTTATCATTGAATACTATCATGCGTAAGGTACGACGATTTAAACTACCATCAGCATTTAAAATATCTTTACTAAATACCTTTGTTAAATCAGACAGAGCTTGCGAATTAGGCATAGTTACCTCGCGTGAGATAATATCAGTATCGATAACAGGCACTCCTAATTCTTTAAAAGTATCAGAAATTACAGTTTTACCGCAGGCAATGCCACCAGTTAAACCTATTCTTAAAGCTCTGACCATAAAAAACATCCTTTTTTATTTTCGTTATTCTTATTGATTATAATAGGACAAAAACAATTATTATCTGCTAAGTGTAAGTCAGTTATGTGCACAAAATTTAGCAAAACAGGCTAAAATTAAAAAAATATTTAATGGAACAATAAATTGAAGACATTTGCAATTATGTCCGCTGTTGCGGCAATTTTTTTAAGCGCTTGTTCATCATCAGGTGATGATCTAAACGTAGACAATAATCATGCCCTATATCTTAGGGGCGAGATGAATGATTATGCTGTATCTGAAACCTATAGATTGCGTGAGCATAAGGATGGTTTATGTACGCAGGCTACTTTACGCTCAGATTGGGCTCCATATAAGTTTAAATTTGCAGATGCTTCTTGGAGCTCTGGCTATAATTATGGGTATTTTAATCCCCCGGGAGCTTTAAGATTACACTCTGCCCCTCAAAAGTTAAATCCCAAATCACGTTTTGAAGAGTTATCATTTTATCCTGAAAAAGATGGCATTTATCGTTTTTGTTTGCTAAAGAAAGATGATGGATTTTATGCCAGTGTAGTTTTAGAAAAAAATAGTGAAATTAAGCCTTTGCTTGAAGAGATCAAAGAGGCCATAGCAAGGTAAGATGCATAAAAGCCGAGAACTTTCGTTAAAGCTTTTTTCTGATTATTTATTATTGGAAAAAGGCTTAGCTCAGTTAAGTATCCGTGCATATGTATCGGATGTCACGATGTTTTTCAATTATTTAGAACGTGAAAATCGTCCGGATCCTTTCTGTGTTGGAGATATAGAGGCTTATTTACGCGATGGGGATAATAATGAGGCAAGTTCTGCTGCAAGATTTTTGTGCTCATTGCGCTGTTTTTGTGGTTTTTTATTATTAGAGCATCTTATTGCTGAAGATCCTACTTTAAGAATCGAAAATCCAAAAATTTTAAGGCACCTTCCTACATCTATGTCTGAGGATTGTGTTGAGGCTTTTTTAGAAGCTCCTGATATTAGTAACCATACAGGTTTGCGTGATAAAGCTATGTTAGAGACTTTATATGCAACCGGTTTACGGGTAAGCGAGCTTGTAAATCTTACTTTTGAGAATTTAAATCTTATTGATGGTTTTGTAATTGTTCATGGAAAGGGCGGAAAAGATCGTTTAGTACCATTAGGACAAAATGCATGTTATTGGTTAGCTACTTATATTTGCGATAAAAGATCTGAGCGCGATCCGAAGCAAAGTTGTCATTTTGTTTTTTTATCAGGCAAAGGGCTTAATGGTATGAGTAGAATTGCTTTTTGGTATCGCATAAAAGTCTATGCTAAAGCTTTAGGCATAGTCTCTGATGTTTCTCCACATACTTTTAGACATGCTTTTGCTACGCATCTTTTAAATCATGATGCAGATTTACGAACTGTTCAGATGTTATTAGGACATTCAAGTTTAACTACAACGCAGATTTATACACATGTTGCGACACAGCGTATTCATGAAGTCTATGATAAAGCCCATCCTCGCAATAAATAAAATTAAGTTTAAGGCTGTAGTGTGCCGATTAGAAAAATGAAATTTTTCTAATCCGGTGTGTTCTGCTGTT
>ERZ1673737.617-NODE-617-length-41943-cov-5.983671_pt1 | contig 41943 bp, 36 predicted proteins | sample MGYA00580211_ERZ1673737 | MGnify/ENA primary metagenome ERZ1673737 (study PRJEB41218, sample SAMN15661789) | gut metagenome | host: Homo sapiens | place: Canada: London | collected 2015-08-20/2019-03-30 | study: EMG produced TPA metagenomics assembly of... | reverse complement strand
AATAAAAAATGAAGGTAAATCTGCAATTATGGTAACCCATGATATTTCAGAAGCTCTATCTTACAAAGTGCAACTTTTGATAAAAATGGTGTAAGTATTGATAATACTGAATTTGATGCTAAATCAGTTAGTGTCGATTGTAGTGAATTTATCGAAGAAAAGCTTACAGATAATACTTTTGGAGAAAGATTAAGAAAATCTAGGTTAGAATTAGGATTGTCTATTCCAGAAGTTGCTGACTTATGTAATGTTACTAAATCTATTATTAGTGGCTATGAATGTAATAGATTTAATCCTACTAAGGAAGTACTTAATCTACTATCGTCTAAGTTTGATATGGATTATCTTTGCATGGAAGGTTATACAAAGCTTATATATAATTTTGATGAGTTTTTGGACAAGTTAAGTTTATGGATAAAGGAAAATAATTTTACTAAGGAAGATGCAGCAAATAAGCTTGGCATTTCTCGTGGACTATTTAGATTTTGGTTTAATGGTAGTGTTATTAGTATAAGTACATATAATAAAATAGAAGAAAATTTAAAAAAGTATAATTTATTTATATAATAGTTTTTATTATATACAAAATTGCTTAAGTTTGTGAGAAATCGCAAATAAAATTAAACCTATCATAGTAAACAACTATGATAGGTTTATATTAAGTATTTTTATACTTCTATATTTTCATGTTATATTATTTTCATTTAGATTATAATCATACTATTTTTTATTTACTTTAAATAAAACCATTAATAATAATTTATTATAATAAAAATAGTTGAAGTATAAAATTTTTTATAATACTTAAACTAGCTACAAATAAATTATATATATTTTTTAAAATTATATTACATTTCTATAATATAATTTCTTGTACATTTTTACGTGACTTTTCACTTAACTCTACTTTTTCATATTCTTCTAACTTATCCCAGTATGATCCTGTTACTAATATATAATTTTTTATTCTTACTTTATCTGACTTCTTAAATTTTTCTATTACATTTGATTTATCTATATTTAACTCATCGCATAACTCTGAGAGTAAGGTAAATTCAAATTTTTCACGTATATTATAAAAGTTTGCTACTATCTTTGTTTTAGTCCTCATTTTTTTATATAATCATTAAATATATTTTGAGACTCTAAAAATAAAGCTACCTTATCTTCTTCATTAAGTTCATTCCATTTTATTTTTTTTATTAAAATATATCCGTTTATATATATTTTATCATCGTATTTAAATTTATTAGTGATTGTATTATGAGAAACTTTAAGAGTTTTTGCAACTGAAGTAATTGAAGGATAATCATATATTTTATCTGTCATATAATAGTTAACAATTATTACTTCTATGCCATTATGTATAATTGGTGTACCTATTAAACTTATTTTTTTCTCCTTATTTTCTTTTATACATGTATGCTTAGATATTATTTTTCTAATACATTTATATTCCTCTTCAGTTAAAATTTTCAAATCAATACCTTTTTTCATCCAATTCTTAAAGGTCTCATATGTTATGTTATATTTTTTATATAGTTTATGTATATCATAATCACCTTTATTTATCATTTCAATTAACTCTTGAATAGATTCTATAATATAACTTTTGAAAGAAGTCTTATATGCCAACTCCCAATTTATTAGATTCTCTATATTTAAAATTTTTGAAAAAGTATTTATTAAGTTATTTTTTTGAAAAGATAAATCATCAATTCTCATATCACATACAAGGTAATTATCTTCTACTGAATTTATTAAATTTTTTTCTATAGCAATCTCAATTTTTTTTGAATCAATCTCTTGTTGCTCTGCTAGCGTATATTTGAAATTTTCTACTTCCTCATAATGTTGAATACCATGCAATTCTAGACAATATATCTCATTATTATACATAAAATATATATCATATCTTACATATGCTATAACTCTACCAGATTTTAATATAAATTTATAGTTAATATGTTTTTCTGTTTCTATTATTTCAAAACCATGTGGTTTTAACTGTTTTAATACTTCTAGACCAAATTTTTGAGGTTGGCTAATGCCATCGGAGCAAAAGCTACAAACTCGTTTATATTCAGTATGTAAAAAGTCAGAATTTTTATTATTTATTTTATTACACTGCATACACTCTATAATATACCTATCATTTTTAATTTCTAATAATTTAAATGGTATATTTTCTTTTCTTATTATAGATTTAACATTATAAATTTTTAATTCCTCCACCTGGCTAACAGGTTGATATTCTATTTTTTTATCTTTCAAATCACTATATGATTTTAAAAAGTAAAAATCTTCTTTTTTGTCATATATTTTCATTCTTCTCATGCTAAGTTTCATTCTTCCCTTGCTAGTTTTTTTTTCTTTATACCAACCACACAATTCATATCTTTCAGAATTGTAATAATATTCCATAAGTTTTCTTACATTGTCCTCACCAAAACTACAAACTATAATTGATGGTTCCCTACACTTAGTAACATTATTCCAGTTCACTTGAACTGTAAAAAAGTCTTCAATGCCATCAAATTCTTTATGACATTTAATTCTCTCTCTAGACTTACAATTTAGTAAAAATTCATCAGATTCACATACTTTAATCCCATTAAACGTATTTTCTATAGCTTCTCGAATTATTTTAGGCTTATCTACACCATTTGGGAATATTAAACTTTTATCTTTACAATTAGCACGTCTTCCACACTCTGGACATAAGCGACCGTTCATTAAGCTATTTGGAGTAGGATTCCATTCTCCGTTAGTTCCATATCCACATATCTTACAACTACATTCAATTGGTGTACTATTATTCACATATCTACCTAATATTCTAACGTATTTACTTTTTTCAGGTTGCTTCTTTTTATAAGCTTCACAAAACTCTTTATGATTATATTTTCTAGCCATAATATATTAATTTTCTCCTAAGTTCAGTATTTTTAATATTTCTATTATTTACCGTTCTTAGTTATTTAATACTAATATTAGAATTTATATCAGCTAAAATTAAAATGCTGGTATTAGTAAATCTAATTATCATATAAATTAAATTTCTGCTTAACTATATATGTATTGTAGTTTTATCACGTATTCATTAGATTTAAAGTTTATATAAAAAGTAATTTTACTAACACCTTCTTTTTACAATATAAATAATAGTTATTCATTATAATATTACTTTTCAATTAACTCTAGTAATGATTTTATAATAAGGATATGTTTTAAACGAGTGTTAATTTTATAAATTATTCTTAAACAAAAAAAGCAGGAGTTTATATACTCCAACTTTCAATTTATCATTATATTAATATTATTTAATTAAGTTAATAACGATTAGATTAATATATACATTATGCTAATTACATCTATCACATGGATCATGCTTTCCACTTTCTTGAATTGTTCCGTTTAAAATAGTTTTACTTCTTGATAAAGTAGAGCAAGATTTTGTTGTATGATATGACTTACCATTTGGTGTCCAATAAACAGTTGCCGAACTACTTGAATTATTAGATGTTGCACTTTGATTATTAGAACTAGAACTATTTGAGTTACTAGATGTTGTATTTTGTTTCTTAGAACTACTAGATGACGTACTAATTCCTAAACTAGAATTATATTCATCAGGGTTCACATTATCAAATTCATCATGTATTACTTTCCCTTTTAGAGTGCATGTTTAACTATAGTGACTTGGTATTTGAGTTTTTGTATCTGGATAAGTTATTATGGCTTCAAAATTAGTACATCCACCAGCTTTTCTTATGTTTTCTTCCATATAGGCTTGGTCACCATGTCTATTAAGCGTACTATTTTGAGGTGTTATATTGTACGCACATGAGGTCCCGCCAAGACTATCAGCTATAACGTGCCCCTCATCGAGATACTTGCTTTCAACACCAGGTACTTTTGCCTCATCTGGGTAATATCTACCTTTCGAAGTAACAGGCTCTTTTGAATCATCTTGTAATGTAATTTTATCAGCTATTACTTTAACTAATTGTCCATGTATGTCACAATTTTTTAGTGATAAAATACCTCATCCTTTGGTATTGCTTAATTACAACAAATGATAAAATTATAATTCCATTCCATATTTATGTAAAAAAACAAGAGTTTTTACTCTTATCTAATTTGCATTTTTTGAATTTCCTTAATTTTCATGAATATATCTTGTTGACCATCCAATATTTGTTCTATTCTTTCGTCATTAGTTGCCGCTCTATAAAATTTGTTTTTACCTTCTATTTTATTAAATCAATCTAACCACATTGTTCAAGTTCTCTAACTATATTAGTAAGATTTTATTTTTTACCATTGTCTATGTTTTAATACAATGTTGAAATTAAATAAATTTTAAATGATAAAAAAATCAAGAGCTATATGATAACAACTATAGTCTAATTCCATTTTTTGTAAAAATATATTATAATATCTAGTAAATATGTTGTAAAAAGGAGATTTTAGATGATATTTAAAGTTATTTCTAGCATGTCCCATAAAAATAATTTAGTTGGTGATGTTGCTTATCTAGTAAAAGATAATTGGAATGATTGGTGGAAATACTCAACACTGTATTCTTTATATTATATTGACTGTAATTTAAAAGAATATGAAATAGGACCAGTTAAAATAGGGGAATTTAATATGGATACAGATCAAAAAACACCTAATCTACCAAATAATTTTGAGTCTTTAGATACTACATTTTTTTCTCTAGGTCAAAATACTACTTATTATAAAAATTTAAATAAAATAGATGATGAGTATGTTAAATATACTATTTTAAATGCGCTAAATGATGTAGTTAATGATAAAGACTTATTTGAAAAAGCTTTAAATGAACCTGTAACTAGAGATTCTTTGATGAGAGATATCCCTTTAAAAACTATAAAAATACAATTTAAAAGAATCTTAAATGGGGGAATTATATTAACTCCATATAATTTCTCATATACATCCTATGAGGAGTATGAAGATATAAATCCACTAAATATCTCGTTTAATGTAACTCCTAATTCCTATCCTCCAACCAATATTCATGTATTAATAGGAAGGAATGGTGTTGGAAAAACTAGATTAATAAAAAACATTATAAACTGTATAATATGTGAAAATAATGGTATTTATGGGTGTATTAAAGATGAATCAATCTTTAATGATACATCTTTTACAAATACAGTATTTGTATCATTTAGTGCATTTGATAAAAATATTCCTGTAAGTAAATCTAATTCAGATATTCCATTTGCTTATATAGGTCTTGCTCAATATCCACCTGTTGATATAAATAAACCTATGACTAAAACACCTGATGAACTAGGATTAGAATTTTCTAGTATTTTAGAGTCTTGTTTATTTGGGTCTAGAGATAAATTTCAATTATGGGAAGATTTAATAAATATACTAGAATCTGACCCTATTTTTAAATCTTATGATATGAGAGACTTCTTAGTATATGCAAATGATATAATTAATGCATCGCGTAGTGATATATTTTTTTCAATAGAAAAAAGTAAAGATACATTCAAAGAAAAAGCACTTACATTCTTTGAAAGATTAAGTTCAGGTCACAAGATAATAATATTAACAATTACACGATTAGTTGAATGTGTTGAAGAAAAAACGCTAGTCATTTTAGATGAGCCTGAAAGTCATCTACATCCACCATTATTATCTGCTTTTATTAGAGCTCTATCTAGATTAATGATTTCTAAAAATGCAGTATCTATAATAGCTACTCATTCACCTGTTATATTGCAAGAGGTTCCTAAAAGCTGTGTTTGGAAGTTAAGAAGATCATTACGACAATCTGTTGCTGAAAAACTTAGTATTGAATCATTTGGTGAAAATGTAAGTCTATTAACAAGTGAAGTCTTTGGGCTTGAGGTAACACATTCTGGGTATCATACTCTTTTATCAGAAATCGTAGATAAAAATCCACATAGCGATTATTGTAAAATTCTTAGTATGTTCAAAAATGAGTTAGGAATGGAAGCTAAAGCTATACTTAGAGGATTGATTGCTGACAATATTGGGGGATTTTAATATGTGGAAGTTAAATAAACCATCAGAAGATGCAACTGATATTTTTAAAGAGTGTGTAAAAAATAAAAATGAACCTTTGAGAACCAATTTACTAGCATATACTAACTTAATAACAAGCTCTGCTAGTGAATTTGAATCAAAGTTAAAGAGTAATGAAGTACATAAAATTAAACGTAATCATAGTGTTTTTGATACAGTTCCTAAAGATGCTTGGAAAAAAGTTTATGATGAGAGATTTGTTGGTAAAACTTCTCCTGGGCGAAAATATTATGATAAACTTATGCTTATACCTCCAAATGAGCGTTGTCCATTTTGTAATCATGGTGTAGTATCTACGCTAGATCATTATCTTCCTAAAGCTATATACCCTACATTAGTTGTTAATCCTTTGAACTTGGTAGCTTGCTGCTTTGATTGTAACAAAATAAAAAGTGATTATGAAATTTATAAAATGGAAGAAGCTACTATTCATCCTTACTATGATGATATAGATACTGATATATGGTTATGTGCGGAACTTATTAAAGGGGACATTTTATCATTTAAATTTCATGTAGTTCGTCCAGAGTCCTGGAATGAATTATTATACTTACGTATGAAAACTCATTTCAATTTATATAATCTAAATAGACTATATTCATCAAATGCTTGCTCTGAAATAGTTAGTGCACAGAGAATTATATTAAAATTATATAAAACTTCAGGTGTTGAAGCTGTTAAAGCTCATCTTGAAGAAAGAATATATGAGTATGAGTTCCCAACTATAAACAATTGGAGAGTTGCTATGTATAGAGAACTTGCTAAAAATGAATGGTTTCTCACAGTATGGTTAGAGGAACAAATTTCAGGATCTATAGCAATGTAATTTATATATCTGATTTTTATATAAATAAAGCTATAGGTATAAAACACTAATTGTTTAGTATCTTACACCTATAAATCTACAGCTTTAGACATATATTTTACTTGAATATATTATTTATATTATGTATAATAATTGAGTCAGAGCATATATTAAAGGTAAGAGCTTTATAGGTGGTGAATGACTTTTTATTCGCTAGAACTATATCGTTTTTTAATACAAGGAAGGGTCATATTTGTAGGTAAAAGACTAGATTCTATGCTTACAAATATGACTCTTTTATTTATTGTAATATTTTAGCCAATCATACATCCTTATTACTCTCTTTAAATTACTCTTATATGTTGATTCATCTAAACACATTGGATCTCTATCCAATATATCTATTAAAAGTTTTTCTAATTCCTCAATATTTATATTTTCATCTTTTATATATGGTATGTAAGATAATACTTTTTCATGTGAGTATATCTTTCTAAGCTCTTTGATACTACTAAAGTTTCCCTTTTTCTTTCTAGCCTTTTGTTGATCATTTATAAATTCATCAAGGCTACTTTTAATATTATTTTTTATATCACTAGGTAGCTCACCTTTATACTTACTAATGTATTTATATATTGGCATACTCCAGCTATTCTGTTTTAATAATTGAGGTAGCGCTTCTATCACTAATGTATCTATATCTTCAAAGTTTCCATCATCTAAAACTATATCTTTATATACTTCTGAAGCTTTAAGACCTAGATATCCTTTTTTACCAAACTCAGCTAGTATCCCTACACCTACTACTACCTCAACCTGATCTAATTTATCATCTTCTTCTATACCAATAACTTTCATCTTAGTACCTGGATTACTTGTAAGAACAAGTTTATATACATCTTTTTTTAGATTTCTTAATAAATTAGTTCTGTATTTACCTTTATTTTGAATTAAAGCTTCGTATAGTTGCGAATAGTCTTTCAATTCTATCTTTGTCATTTCTAAAGATTTACCATCTCCGAAATCCTTTGAAAACTGTGATATACTATCTTCACCTTCTCCACTATTCCACTCTATAAATATTAATCTATCTTTTAATTTTTTTAGATTTTCATGAGATAAACATTTTATTATAGACTTTAGTATATTCTGTATATTAATATCACTAAGAGAGTATCCTATAAATATTATTGGATGTTCTAAAAATATAGTTAATATTTTAGCTGCCAGATATGCATTCTTTTCTTCAAAATCCTTATAATCATCTTCATTTATTATTATAGACTTTGGTTTCTCTAAACATCCATGTATTTTATATATTTCACCACTACCTTGTATTGGTGAAAATAATAGTTCTTCTTGACCTATGTATTTATCATATCCTTCAAAACAATCTTCTAAGAATGTATCATAGTTAGTTGTAATTGCTCCACTTATACTTCGTTCACTAATTTTTTTGAATAGCTCTATTTCATTATTGTATTGTTCTAAATTTAATTTACCCTTTTCTTTTATATATTTTGCTATCTCTAATTTAAATGGAGATGTTTTATTTACTTTAACTTCATCTTTATATTTTTCTCTACTCTCTGTATATCTTTCATTTGTATACCAGAGTTTATTAAAATCTTTTTCTATAAGTTCCGCAATTTTTTGATATTCTCCTTGATCATATCCTTGGCTTTTAGCTTCTTCACTATATAATTCAAAAGCAAATTCATTATTTTTTGTTTCTATTGCAAATTTATTTAATAACCCAGGCCAACTATCAAGACCCAAGTATCTTCTTGTAAGTCCTGAACCCACAAATAGAAATGGTGTTGTTTCAAACTTATTTATATGTTTATATATTTGTTCTTTCATAAAAACCCCCTTTGATTTATTATTTAAGCTATTTTTATTATAACATAAGTATTCCTATCTCTAACCAATAGCAAATATTCATTTAAAGGAAAACATATAATTTTTTTCATATTCATATTATCTTTCCCTCATAGTTAATATTAAATTTTATAATTAATTTAGGCTATGTTAGACCTCTTCGTAATAAATATGGTATAAAAAACAACTACACCTTAGAGTTTTCAATACATTGAACTCTCTAAGGTGTAGTTGTTTTTTATAACTTACTATAAATTGTTCGTAATATATTAATATTGTTCATATCTAATTAAATGAATTAAAACTAATTATTAGTATTAATTTTATACTTATCAAATCTAAAAGTAACAGTAAATTTCACAAAGTATACAATCCAAATAATAATTGATATCCATAAAGCTAATTTAGATATTAGAATATATCCAATTGCTCCTACTAAAAGTATTAAAGCTAATTTTAACATTATTACACCATAATCTTTACTTAGTTTAAGTTCATCATATAATTCTCTTTCATTTTTTGATATGAAATAATATCCAGTGATTAATATAGATGCTTTATCTTTAAGAAGAAAAAACATACCTGATACGAATAATAATGCACATGACATAATTAATGATATTTTCAACATACTAATTCCCTCCCCTTCATTTCATTCGTAATATATAACAATTACGACTTAGTCATACCTTAGCATTACTTGTGTAATGCTAATTTTATATTAATCTTCAAATAAATCTTTAAAAGTTATATTAGTTTCAGAATATTTTTTGATATCTATAATATTTTCTTCTATATTTAATTCTGTTCTACCAACTGCTGTAGTTGTCTTTATCGAAATTCCCATTGCTTTATTCTTATAAAATTCAATCTCTTTTTCTAGGTTTTTGATTTTTGAATTTGCTGAGAGTAACTCTTGTTTAACATTTTCTAATTCTTCTTCAGTTTTTCTTAGTTCAAAAAGTTGATTATAAGTATGCTGATATACATCAATTAAGTCTGAAATAACTTTTGTTAATCTATCTTTATTTTTATAATTAGCATTCACAATATCTTCCGCACTTGGTATTGGTACAGTTTTAGTTTCTTCTGCATCTATTTCTATAACATATTGAGGTTCATTTAATTCTTTTATCATCTTTTTAATGTCATCATTAAAACGCCATGCTTGAATAGGTAAACCTGAGTATTTGACTAGTTTACATATGGTAATTTTTCCACCTTTATTCTCAGATGCATATTTTAGTAGAATGTTTTCTAATTCATCCTTGTCATATTTTTTAGGTCTACCGACCTTTTTTTACTTTTCTTGATTTTTAACTTTTTCCATACTTAACGCCTCTCAATCACATCTAATATTGCCTCTAGCCTTGCTTTTTCATTAGCGATTTTTCTTAATGAGTCTGCATCTTTTTTTAGTTCTTTATCATTGTTATCAGATTTTAAGTCTTCAAGATTACTAGAATGATATCTTTTAATAAAAGATATTTTAGTATTCATTTCTTGTTTTATTTCCTCAATAGTTTCTTTAAGTGCTATTTTAGTATATTCAGTAAAATTATTAAAATCTACCTTGTATTTAGAACACCTCGTACATCTGATACTAACGCATTCTTTAGGGAAATTTTTAGAACAACAGAAACCACCTTCAACCGCTCTTTCTGCTTCGCGTTTATCAAATTTCATTAGCGATATTTCTCTTGATGTTTTACCATATTCATTAGCATATGGAATATAAAACCAAAAGTTTGATTATTAACCCTTGATAAATCTATCATATTACCTTGTTCAAAATTTATATTTAAGTTATCTATATTTGCTACCATTGTATCTTTTGACAGTTGAGACTTACTATTATCAAAAACAGTTACATTAGCTCCAACTGCTGATAATATCGGACCTTGGTTACCTCCTCCAGATACAAGATATAATAAATATTTTCCTGACACATCTCCAATCCAGTTTTTGAAATAAGTTTTATTGAAGTTAATAATATTATATAATCTCCTTTTCGATCCATTTCAATATCCATAGAACTTACTGGTATTGTCCATTTATTATCTATATTAACTTCATTATCCCAATAAATTTCATTATGTTTTCTTATATACACTATATTAAGTCCCTTTTTATTAACATAAAAGTTAACAATTATTTTAAATATAGCTTAATTATTTACCTAATTTACACACTGGACAGTTATGATATAGTTTAGTCCTACTAGAAACAGTAGCTTGCCATTCATGATTATTAGAACACATCCACCATACCTTTTTATTTGAACCTGCCACAACATCTATTGCTCTTATATCTCCATTTTTTGTTGGATGCCACTCCTCTGCGATTTTTGGGTGGCTTGTTTTTAAATCATTATATCCTAAAAGTACTTTTTTATTACTGCAATAAGGACAACCATAATTTTTTAGTGCTCTATTCTTTATATATGACTCCCACTCATGTATGTATTTTTTACCTTCTTTATATACAGTATGTTTCCACCATACCTTTTTATTTGAACCTGCCACAACATCTACCGGTCTCATATATCCATTTTTTGTTGGATGCCATTCATCTGCAACTTTAGGATGACTTGTTTGTAAGTCATTATATCCTCGGTCTACTCTTTTATTATTACAATATGGGCACATATTATCTTTTTTAATATTTATATATTCAACTGTAGTTTCCCACTCCCTAGAACATTTTGGACATTTACACGTAACGATTATATTTGAATTCAGTTTTATATGTTCTATACTTATATCTGAGTTAACTTTTATATTCCATTTCTTATAAATATTCTTAGATTTGATTATAAATGATTTTTCTTTTTCATGCTTATAAAAATATTTTTTTATATCTTCTCTATCCTTGTTTAAATCTATTTCAATATCATTTATTGATTTATTATAGATATCATTTATATAGTTAATCATAGTCTCAATGCCTTGTTTTAAACTTTTTTCATTATTATGTATAATATGTATTTCTTTATATTTATTTATCGGTTCTAATTTTCTCATTTTTAGTTTCTCTATTTTTTGAATGCTATTATATGTATTCTCTGTTATTAATATCAAATTTAGATATTTTTTTAGTTCGTCTACTCTATTTAGTTCTTTTAGCATTGCTTCTGTTGTTCTTTTATATGATTGGTACTCTATAGCTAAATTTAACTCAGGTATATACATATCTATGCAATAATCTTTATTATCTAAATTTACTTTATACTCTGATTCTATATTTTTAAAATATAATTCAATATAATAATACACACTAGCTCGTCTCATTTTTACACTATTTTTAAATTCATAATTTTTCATTTTACTTTCTCCAGGTATTTATTTTATCTAAATTCTTATCATATACATATTTTTTATACAATTTATCATCCAATAAAAATATACTATATAAATATGAAATTACCTTTTTATAATTATAAATATCGAACTGGATTTAACTGTAATTTTATTTTAAATTACAGTTAATAAGTACTTATTTATTTTAACTAAGGCAACAAAAAACATTTAATGTTTCCTTTGCTTTGTAATATATTTAATATTTTATTTGTCTAATAATTAATAAAATATATCTTTTACCATATAAATACTCCTTCTTAGTACTTTTACCCGATAGTACATATTATAGGGTATTATGCACTTATAAGACTATTATATATATTTAATAAAAATCTATAACTATATAAAAGGGTATTATTCACATTCTTATATATTTTTTACATATCTTAGCAGATTTTTATATAATTTAATAAATGGCTATGTTTTAAATTAGTGTTGAAAATGATACAGTATAATTAACTTCGCAATTGTATAAATTGTGAAGTAATACTTCTTGATACTAATTGAAAATATAAAAAATGAAGGGATAATAATATATAATGGTTAAAAATTTAGACGAAAGAAAAGAAGACTTTTACAAAGCATTAAAAAGGTTGGAAGAAGCCCTTAAGAAGGATATGTCAGATGATATTATAATAGACGGGATTATACATAGGTTTGAATTTACATTTGAACAAGCTTGGAAAGTAATGAAGCTATACCTAGAAGATCAAGGTATACTAGATGAAGCACTAGCACAAGAAGTACAATAAGATGTGCATTTAAATATAAATTAATAAATAATGGGGATATATGGATAGAGATGATGTTAAATAGAAATAGAACATCTCGTATGTATGATGAAAAAACAGCAGTTAACATAGTAAACTTAGTGAAAGAAAAATATATAATAGAATTTAATAAACTAAAAGATTTTTTAGAGTATTAATAATATAGTGTTCAAAATCTTAATATATTGTGAACTAAATCAAGAGTTGTATTTGTTTTTTATACAACTATTGATTTTTTATTATTCAAAATTTATCTAATTTCAACATTGTATTAAAACATAGCCTAATAAATAAAAAAACATGGCGGCACCCTTATATCTGTTTTTAGTATAAACCTTCATGTTTTTAATTTCTAATTTAATATTTTATTATCAATATAATAATGATTATGCTTAAATTTATTATTATATAGAACTTTATTTTATAAATCTTATAATTAACCTTAAATATTATCAAATAAACTCAATTGCTTAGCTTCTAAGTTACTATTTTTTATTAACTTCATATTACTAACTATTTTTTTAGAGTCTTTCATTATATTTGCAGTTATTAAAGGCTTGCCATAAATAAGTTCATTTAAATTTACTTTAACATCTTCTTCATTTGTATGACTTGTTAGAATATTTTTTAATACTTTATATGAATTCTTATTATAATAGAAACTATTTTTTAATGTATCTCTTATATACTTATTTGAATTTATTTCATCAAGTATATTATTCCAATCATTTTTAACTATTATTTGAATATATTTATCTCTGTTAAAATATAAATATTTTAAAGTCTTTTCTTTACTCTCTAATTTAATACAATTATAATAAAAATCTATAAAAAGCTCTTTAATTTCTGATAAGCTTTTTCTATATTCACTTTTTTTTGATTTATCTAATTCTTCTCTCAAAGATGCAATATAAATATAAACTTCTAAGCTAATTCCTTTTGATATTTCATAATTTTCATTACTAATTTTTTTACCTAGTTTTTGTCTCTGCTTATTTATAAATTCATTATATATAAATTTATATGATTTAACTTTCTCTTCTGTTATTATATCTACTATAATAGCTTCTCTTTCTTTTATTATATATTTATTCCAAAATAATACGTCTACTTCTTGATTGAAATCTTTAGTCATATGAATACCTTGTCTAGTTAAATTACTACTACCTATTAATAACATAACTGGACATAAGTTAGTTATAGAATCTGTACTATCTGATTGCTCTCTATAAAATTTAAATGCAACTTTTTTGTGATACTTTTCACTACATTTTACTACCCTTACATCTACGTATATATCTCTTTTCTTTAATTCATAATAGATTTTATATCCTAGCGTCTCATAGTTTTCAAACGGATTCATATCACTATCATTTTTCATATGACCCACAATTATTACTCTTGGTATTATTTTTTTTGCTTTACTTATATTTGTATTTTTATATTCTTTAAATCCTTCAGCTAAACAATTATAAAATTCTTCCTCAAAATTTCTTATTATATCTAATTTTACATTTTCTTCCTTAGATATATCTGGATAAAATATATTATTACAATAATATCCATATCCTAATATTAATGTATCACCTTCACTTTTTAATGTCTCTAATAATGCCTTTTTAAAATAAAAATCATCTTCATTTATTGAATTTAGTATTCCGAAATTCAAGTTTACCACATCCTACAATTTAAATTTATAATTTTATTATTTTTAATTTATAATCTAGGCCTGTAATATTAACACCCTTATCTAAACATCTTTCTAACATAGATAATTTATTGTGTTTAATTAAATATTCAACTAATTTTATTTTATCTTCGTCTTTATTTTCATTCACATAACTTATATATGTACTATGTATATCAATTTCTTCTTTATCTTCACTAGATATTTTTTTTAAGAAATATTCACTAGTATTATAATTTTTCTTAATATCATATATATTAAGATCCCTTGCTGCTACATCTATTTCATCATATGTTATCGCTTGTTTTGTTACTCTTTCTACTCTTTCTACTCTTATGTTATTATTTTCTATACTATCTACAGGATTTTCATTTATATCACATACTTTAAAATAATCTAATATTATTTCTTCTAAATTCTTTTTTACTTTTTTATGTTCAGATATACTATCTTCTAGCTCTGCGTAGTAGTTTATCAAACTATTTATAATATATTTTTCATTTATTGAATCATCAGTCCTATTTAACATGAAATAATACTCCCCTCAACTTTAAACCTACTTGTACATTAATATTTATATTTTATATATGCTGTAAATATATCTTAATTTTAAAAAAATTTATTTACAGTTATAATTCTATAATATATATATCTAAATTTTATCTTTCAGTAACTATAAATTGAAAGAAGTATATCTATAATTTTTATTAAGTATATATTTTTATAAGGCTATGTTAAACTATTTGGTTGTTAAATATAAATAATAAAAATAACTAGAAATATATACCATTCATTTTTAATACAATAAAAAGACGGTAGTTTTTTCTAAACCGTCTTAAAATAATGTATATTTAATTTCCCTTACCATTGCAAATGAAACTTATACTTACCTGTCACAGATGGATTAGCTCTTACATAATGTGGTGTACCAAATCCACCACTACTTTTTGCAATCCAAGATTCATCTTTACTATACTGTGTTCCACAAGAACTACTAATAGTTTCACCAAAATTATTAATAATTTCAAACGATGTTGTTGCTCCGTCTTTCGGAACTTCCTTTACTGTAATAACTATATTATCACTATCCCATTTATTTATACCATATATCTTATCAAATCTATTCTTAGTCAAACCTATTGAATCTGTAGTTGTGCTTGTACGAGTAACACCATCTGCATCAGTATATTCATATACTGTATTACCATTGTAATCAACAGTCATCTCTACTTCCGCACTATTATTAGAATCAGTTCCATAATTAGCAAATACCCTTGTCCCAAAATAACTAAATGCTAAAACAACTGCCCCCCCTATAGATAATACTTTCTTTTTAATCATAATATCCCCCCTAATAAAATTTTACACAATATTATTTAACATTATATAACAATTGTGAACTTGATTATATTATATTTAATATTCAATTATTCTTCAATTAAAAAATAGTTTTAGTGTTTCTAGACGAAAAGTGTTATTTTAACTAAGTTCAATATATCTATTTCTAATAGTAGTTATAGTAGAATAATTTTCAGTTGTAACTAAATTTATAAACAGCTCTTTTATTTTAGATATGTCTTTCTCTTTTTTAGTTATTTCACACCATCTAAACCATGTAAGGTAATTCTGCAAATACTTGGTAGCAACTCCATTAAAACCTCTAATCCACCCCTTCAATCTACTATGATAACTATTAGCATGTTGAATATGATAAATCCCATCTTTATATTTACCACGCTCTATTCTTTTTAGTGTTACATTAAATACAGTTGGTATTTTCATATATGAGTAATGACTATCTACACAAAGAGTAGAGCCTTCTTCTATTTTATTATTGAAGAAATCTTTTAATTGCGAAAACTTAACTCTACCAGTACATAATTTTTCAGATAATATATTACCTTTTCTGTCTATACAAATACCTACACATACCTTTTCATTAGAGATACCTCTTAATTTATCACCAGTACTTTTACCTTGTTTTTGACCACCTCTTTTATGAGGTTTTCTAGGTAAAATAAAGTTATTTCCTTTACTATGTGCTCCCTTATACGAAACTCTAAAGTACGTTTCGTCAGATTCTACAATCCCACTTACATATCCCTTTCCAAGTATAACATTTAAGCAATCTAAAATTCTATGCCTCATAAAAAATGATGTTCTAATGCTTACATCTAATTCATTAGCACACTCTCGTATTGTTGCTTTGTTTACTAATAATGTTATATATTTAAACCATTTATCAAGAGGTAGTTTTGTACTAGAAATAACAGATGATGTTCTTTCATCAAATACCTTTCCACATTTTTTACACTTAAATCTCTGTCTATCATATCTTTTACCATATTTTATAATATGACTTTCATTACATCTAGGACAAATCTCACCCTTAAAATATTTCATCTCTTTAATTTCTGCATTGAAGTCTGAAGAATAGGTAGGTGTAACTAAAAGAGAAGTAATAATATTAAATAGTTCTTCTAATTCATCTGAATTTAAAGTTTTTATATGTTTCTCTAAGTTTTTATTCAAAGCCATACCTATTCCTCCTAGTATAATATCTATTTAAGTATAATTATATTATATCTTATTTTAAGATAAAAATACATTAACAACCAAATTGTTTAACATAGCCTTTTATAAAAAGATTTAATAATCTATAAAAAGTAAATAAATTATAGTATTAACCGAAATAAAATCAGTAAAATTACTTAATAATTAATACTTTAATTACTACAAGTCAATCACTATAAAATATTTATTTTGAATTATATATTTAAATTATATTCTGTAATATATTGTAAGTAAAAAAATAACAATGATAATTAAAAGCTTATAAAGCATTTAATTATCATTGTTATTTATTGTTAAATTGATGTAGTCAAATATAAAACTATGTATTATAAATCTACTTATATTTCTTTACTAAATCTTTTCTACCGATCTTTCTTGCTATCTTTTTCAATCCCCTATTAAGTGCTTCTGGATCAGTTAAATCGCTAACAGCAATACTAACAACCTCAATATCCATCTCCTCTAACTGATTCCTTATTAAATTATCAATAGCTGCCTGCTTATCATTACCATGTATACTCCTAGATAAACCATCTAAATACACAGCAACCCTTATATCATCATCTTCATCCTCATAATATAAATCCGGCAACGTTCTATCATAAGGAGGCCCTATATTAATAACCTTTTGTTCCTCAAAAGCAGGGAATCCTTCCTTCTTAAGAATATTAAATAAAGATACTTCACCTATATTTGTGCCCTTACTTGACTTTTCATCTTCTAAAGAAACTACTGGTGGTAATTCTTTTTCAAACTGTGGTTGCATCAGCCATTCTAATAATAATTCTACGGCTCTATTTCTATTAAGTAATTTATGTATAAAAACATTATTATAAGTCCTCATACAATCATAACAACTAGCCTCACATTTACTTCTACATTGATTTAAACTAGTTATTGCTCTTTGGCACATTTCTACCCAGTTATCTATCATTTGTTGTAATAATCCAGAACCACCTGGCATTGAATCATATAAAAATACATCAAAACTATCATCTTCATTAGCTATAACTAAATATTGTAAATCGTTAGATTCCATTTCAATTGTAAGCGATGCTCCTATTCTAAGTGCTTCAGCTAAATTTACTGCATCTGATTGATCTTCTAATCCTCTAAATAATAGTCCATCTACTGTTGAATCTGTAGATAATACTATATTACCTGGTTGCTTTGAACAAGTTTTTTCGTGTATTTCTATAAAGTTATCAATGTCTCTATCTGATGAATATGGTGATCTAGTTGCACCACAAACTGTACATATTGGATATCCTAATTTTCTATCTTGTACCTTATCAGCTGGACCTATATTTACAAGCCTTATCTGTTGACCAAATCTATGATTAAATTCTTTTCTATTTGCTAGTTTATAAGTCTTTATACCTCTATGTGGTTGTTTTAGATAACCTAAAACTACTACTGGTAATTGAAATCTATTTACCTCTTCATCTGTTATCCTTGACACACGAGTTATAGTAGTATCACATATAGGAACACCTATAACTCCTGCTGTATTTTGATTTCCATATCCTTTATTAATATCTTTTGCATTAGCTGAGTTCTTAATTATACCTTTTTCTGTATTTATAACATATTCATCAGGTATAAATTGCTCTTTCTGTGCTGGGAAATGATATAAAGTAGTTTTATATTTACTACCATTCGCATAAATCATATTTCCTGGTATAAACTCTCTTACAGCCATAGACGTTGCTCTAGAAAGTTCTAGTTCAGACATTCCCTTAGCTGTATTTCTGTTTAAATGAGCTCTTATACTTCCTTCAAATACCCCATAACCTGGTAAAAAGCCTTCAACTGCTAATACTGATAATGTATATGTTTCTAAAGAAGTTCTTCTCATTTTATCAATATAATTTTTACATCTCATTTCTAATTTTTCATCTTCTTTTTCTAATAATCTTCTTAGCTTAGTTGTACTAAGGTCTCTAAGTTTATTAACTGCCCAACTCATTCTTTTATGTAATCGATTAATAACTTCTTGAAGAGACTGCGCCATCTCATCTAAGTAGTTTTCTAACTGTTCATCACATACAACAAAGTTATCTTCTTCTGGCCAATATGCTTTAAATACTTTCTTTACCTCATCTAGTAATAAAGATTTATATTTAATTATTATGGTATTAAAACTAGCTACATCGTATGGTTCATCTCTATACTCTATTCCATCGTAGAATAAATATTCTTTTATAAAACTTGGTAAGTTATTATTTATTATTTCTACTATGTTTTCAACTTCTTTTTCATTAAGATTATATAAATATGGCATCTGTGTCATTCTTATGAATTGAGATATTACAGTTGCATGAACATGTTTCTTTATCATTATTTCATTTCTAAGGTTAAACTTTGGTGGATCTATCTTTCCACTTAACATTCTTAATGGATCTTCAAAGAAATATCGATCATGTTCACTTCTTCTACAATACGTATATACTACTGCCATTCTATGCTTTCTTCCAGCCCTTCCTGCTCTTTGCCAATAGTTAGAAGCCTTTGGTGGAACATTTCTCATAAGAACCATATCCAATGCTCCTATATCCACACCCATTTCTAAAGTTGGAGTTGCTATAAGACAGTTAACATTACCTTTATTTGATTTAAATTGCTCTTCGATCTTTTCTCTATCTACTGCCGGCACTTGTGCAGAATGTTCTCTTGGAACTACCATACTAAAAGGATTATTTAGCATATTTACGTTATAATCCTCTATTGATGGCTCTCCTCTTTCAATTTTTCCCTGGCATCGGTAAGTACTACATGCATTATTAGGCGTTTTTCTAGTATGTATCCTTTGACATACATTACACTTATAAAACTCCATCTGTGTATCTAAACCTATTTTAGATGAATCTATTTGATATACACCTGATACTATATTATTTTTTCCACCCTTTAAACTAACTTCTTTTAATACATTTATATCTTGAGTTAAAAACTCCCAAAGTGCATCCATAAATTCTGAAATATATTTAGAATTTATTTTCCAATTCAATATAAATTGTTTTATACTAGGACCTTCAAATCCTTTCTTATACTTTTTCTTAGGTTCCTCTGCTATTTTAGCTAAACCTTTGGGAGGAAAATTAAATAACGGTATAAATCCTCTTTGTACTTCTCGGTCTCCCTCTCTCCAATATCTAGTAAATACTTCACTCTCATCATAAAGTAGCGGAGAACCTTCCCTTCTAAACTTATCTAATAATGCATTTATTCCATCAACTAATTCATCTTCTTCTATATCTAGTTTATTAGACCATGTTTTTATAAATTCACTATCACTATTTACTCCATAATATAATACTTTAACAACACCCCAAGTTTCTAAACTATCTCTTTGCTTAAAAGCTGTTCCTAATTCTCTAATTATTATTATTCGTAAATAAGTTTCCAATAAATCTTCTAATCCACTACTATAAGCTTCTTGTTTTTTTATATCAAATACTTCTGGAGCTAAAGTTCTAGCTAGACTCATATCTTGTGTAAATAAATCCATAAGGTACTCTAATATATCACCAATACTAGCTGGACTATTCTTTTCTTTTAAATATTCATATATTAAATGTCTAAATCTATATCGTCTAGTGTGGTCTTGCATCCATCCGGCTTGAAAAGCTGCATCTTGTCTATTATCTGCAAATACTATTAACTTTTTAGTTTCTCCTTCTGATGCATTTATCATATTTTGAGCTAATATATGTGTATCAGATACAGTCGTAGCGGATAATGGTCTTATACCTTCTCTTCTTATATTTCCATTTTTCTTACTACCTCTATGACCGCAAGTAGCGCATTGAAATAACTTACCGTCTTCTAACTTACTCATTATATATATAGGAACTAATGGACCTGCGCATCTACACTTATCATTTTTACAATCTCCATCTATTTTATGAAGAGTTCCACATACCTTACACATGTATAGTTTTTGCTTTTTCTTAGCTAAAGCTTCCTTAGCTTTTTCTGCTGATTCTTCATCATCATTTATTTCTACAAAGAAACTATCTGTTAAAACAGCTCTGTTTGCATTATCCATACCTTGATACGTTGACATCCATACCTTATTGCCTTCTATAGCTTCTCCACCAAGTATTTCTTTATCTTCTACTATTAAGTTTTCATAGTACCCTTCATAATAATGTTGACCGCAGTTTCCACATACTAATGTAGGTAATGCTCCTGTTGGTAATATATTATTTTTATCCATAGCTTCATCTATATTCATATACATTTTAGGATAAAACTTACCCTCTTCATCTTTCTTAAATACTGTAACTACTCCTTCAAGACCTTTTACAAAGTAGTGTACTTTAGGTCTAAGAAGTGGATTACCTTCTTTTTCAGCAAAAGCACCTAATGCTAGATAACATAAAAGCTCTGTTTGAGATTTTACTCCAGTATCCCAAGTATCTCTATTTATACTTCTATTTATCTTACTAATAGCTTCTTCTATACTCTCGGGTTGACTTAATATTCTAACTAAATTATATACATATTCATTCCTTCTTAAGTTTTCATATAACCTAGTTTCTATATCATCATATCCATCTAACTCACTACCAGTAAGTGATTTATATATTTCTTCAATTTTACTTTCATCTCTTAATTCAATTGCACTTAAAGTTTCATCTAATAACCTATCTATACTATTAGTTATTTTCCTTGGTACTAACTTATCTTGTTTAAAACTTTCTTCTTTGTATTCTTCTTTAACCAATACAACATCTTTTTCGTTTACTCCAAAAAACCTACTAGCAAATTTACCTACTATGCTACCTTCATCTTCTTTATCTGCAATTGTTGCAGAGGTACCTATGCATACAACTTCATCTGCACTTTTATTACAGAAGGCTTTTAAGCGTCTTATTAAACATGAAACCTCTGCTCCTTTAGCACCACTGTATGTATGTACTTCATCAAATACAATATACTTAAGTGGTGCATTAACAAACATTGAAATATCTTTCTTTCTCGTAAGTAAAAGTTCTAGCTGATTTACATTTGTTAATAGTATTCTTGGAGGTTTTTCTATCATTTCTTTTTCAGTCAATCGTTCTTCAAAAGGAGAAATTATTACCTCTGAAGCTTTTGTATTTTCTCTATGCTTATAATATTCTTTTTTACCTTCTTTTGAAGTCATTCTCTTGTAATCACCTAAGTCACTATCATTCTCAGGTGTACTTCCTACATACATACCAAATGATACACCTGAACCTGCAAGCATTCCTCTTAAACGATCTAATTGATCATTTGCAAGTGCATTCATAGGATAAACTAATATTGCAACTATACCTTCTCTTGCTCCTTGATCTCGTAATTTTAAACAGTAATCTATTATTGGTAACATAAATGATTCTGTTTTTCCTGATCCGGTTCCTGTAGATACTAAACAATGTTTGTCTTGTTGTATATTTAATAGTGCTTTTTCTTGATGTTTAAATAACGTTGGAAATGGTGCTACACCTGCTAATGCTGGATGTACTTTTTCCATTTTTTCTAATTCTTTTATACTCATTCCTTCTAAAAATGATTTGCTTAAACTTACATATGGACCTTTTATCATAGGAGAGGATGCTTCCTCTCCTTTTATTAAGTTCTTTGCTTGTTTATTTAAGTTTTCATCTGTAAAAGGGAATGCTGTTAATTGATAATTTAAGAAGTTTTCATTAACTTCTTTTGCAAATCTTATTGGATTTATTCCCCTATGCATGTGCTAATCCCCCTAGTCCTAATTCTTCTATGAATTTTTCGTATTCTTCGTCTCCTAAGAATGCTCTAGCATGCTCTTCACATTCCGCCCAAGATTCTTCAACTGATTTTTCCAATTGCCAGTCTAAGAATCTAGGTCCCATAGCTTTAGCTACATCTTCTGGCAATTGCCAGTCTTCTTTTAAGAATTCTTCTATTCCTATTTCTTTTAATCTTTTAAATGCTAATAGTGTTAATGTTGTATGTCTCATATTAGGTTCCTTATCTTTATCAACTCTCCAAAATCCTTTAGGGTCTGTATCATCATCCTTTAATATCCAAGCTAAATCTTCATAGTCTAATCCATACATTTCAGCTACTACTGCATCTAATATGCATCGAAGTCCTAATCTTTCATGATCTGTTAACGCCCATAATGAATACCAACTATCATCTTCTAATTGTTTATATTTACTTTTTAATAATAGCCATTTATCTGCAAATATTTCATTGCACATATTCAATTTTGCTGTCATAAGACTTATATTATCTATAAACCTAGTATCTTTTGGTATCGGCATTTCTTCTAGGTAAAACATACTTACATTATTTTGGCTCATCCTCTTTCTAAGTATAAAATCAAATACATATGAATTAGCTATAGCAACATATGCAAGTAAGTTTTCTCCATTTATAACTGCTAATGAGTTTCCTGTTGGATAATCCGGTATTATTGAAGCTACTTTTGTTCTTTCATTCGTTGTACTTTGTACTGTTCTAGACACAACTTTAAAGTCACTAGTATTTTTCTTTTTTAAATGATAGTTGCTATCCATCATATAGTATTTTGGTATTATCTCTTTATTACTAAAGTATTGAGCTTCCCAATCATCATTATTATACTTTTGATATGCAAAATCATATTCCCATATCATCGCTCCCTGGTATAAAGGTAATACTTTATTATCATTATCTGCAATTCTTCCATAGCCATCTGCATCACTATTTATCTTTTTTCTATCTATAAATAATTTTGAATCATTAGTCATATGAAATTCACTTGCATATTTTATATTCCAATTATAATCATAAGAATCTCTTAAATAAAATGCATTTTTATATGCTTTGTCTACTACTTCTACATCTTTTAATGTTTCAACTTCTACTATTATTCCATTATATGGACTAAATCGTTGAATTCTTTCTAGTGGATATTCCATATAACATTTTTCTGCATTATTCCAATTTTCTATATCATGCTGCATAAATGCACATTTTATAGAGTCATTTATTCTATTTATTTTATTAATTATTATAATACAGAATTTAAATGACCTATGGATGTTAAATATCTTATTTTTATTTTCAAAACTAAATATCCACTCCCACTGCGAGTCATTAATAAATTTTCTTCTAATATCTTCTGTGCCCTTATCTGAATATATATTTGATGGTGTTATAAATCCTAATCTACCACCATCTTTTATTAATGAATATGATATTTCTGAAAATAGTTTATATTTATTTAAATCTCCTCCACCTTGATATTTAAATACATGCTCATTATTACTTAATGTTTTTGTCTTAAATCTTTCACTTCTCCAAATTGAATGTAGTTCTCTATTTCTATTCGGTGATCTTACTATACTTATATTAGACTGTCCATCTAATTCTCCATCTCCATACGGATTGTATACAGAAGAAACCCAATTACTCAATGATTTCAACTTAAGATTTTCTAATAGCCATAATCTTTCAATTTCACTATCTAAACTAAACAATCTCTTTTGATTTTTGATCCCTTCTTGCTTAGTATAAGTTCTATAAATCGGGTCATATGATATAAAGAATTCAACTGAATTTGGCTTTGATATATCCCATGGTGGATTTCCTAAAATTGCAGAAAATCCTCTGTCTTTTACTGCAAATACATCTGGAAACTCTAACTCCCAGTGGAAAAATTTAATTTCTTGTGATATTTTTTTCACTCTTTGTTTAGTTTTTAAAGTCATGTTATGAAAATTTGTTGGCAATGGTACATCTTCATTCAGTTCATCTGCTGGCCAAAACCATAATGCACACCACTCATCGAAAGCTTCTTTTAGAACTTTAATAAATTCATTATTTATGATTTTATTTTTATACACTTCTTCCTTGGCCTTCATTCCACTTGCTGATATAGGTAAATCATTAAATTCATCTAGTGCATTTATTACGTTTTCTAAAGCACTTTCTATATGTTCATTTGTAAAATACGTATCACATTGTTCTTGTTTTTGTATATACTCAATATGCTCTATATATCTAACCATATCAGGCTTAACAGTTTTATCAAAAAATTCTTTTATTAATTTTGTCCATTCTCCTTTTTTATAATGAACTCCATTAGAATGTGATTTATCTCCACCTTCTCTCTTCCAAGCAAGTATTGGATAGTGTTTAAATTGATCAAACCAAGTTCCAACAATTCCATTCCCCACTTTTATCTTATGGTCTAAAAAAGTAAATGGTAGTTTTTCATTCATAGTATTTATCCATAGCGAAAGTTTTGCAAGTTCCACTGCCATAGGATTTATATCTACTCCATATATACATCTTTCTACGACATGTCTTCTTAAATATACTCTTAAAAATTCTTCAAACTTAGGGTCATCTGGTGGTACAGGAATTAATTCTTCATCTAATTTACCACTTGAATTTTTTCCAAATGGCAATACTTTAGTTTTTGTTCCATAGTGACTTTTGTAACTGTTGTTATATAGTATAGATTTGGTTAATGCATCTGTAATATAATCAGTAGCTGCTACTAGGAATGTACCCGAACCACATGTTGGGTCACATACTTTTACTTGTAGTATCTCTTTTGGTGTTTTCGGTATATCATTTCCTTCAGAATCTATTTCATATAGTAACGGTTTTAAAGTTCTTTGTGTTGTTGGAATAGCTAATCCAGGTTTTGTGTAAAATGTACCTGAACCTTTTCTAGTTCCACCTTGAGATGCTATGTAATATTCATTTTTATGAAGTATTTTTATAATTAATTTATCAGCTTCTTTTATACATAATTTGTTATAAGTAGCTTCATCCATAAGTTTAGTCTTTTTAACTTTTTTTTGCAATTTTACTACTCTCAGGCCCCATGCTCTGACTCTTTTATCTACTTCACTAATTAACTCTTCTTGATCTTTATTAGTATATTCAAATTCAGATTCTTCATTATCTATACCTCTATCTATTTCGTCGTCTTCTCCATTAAACGTCTCATTGTCGCCGTCATTATTGTTTTTATTTTCTTCTTTTAACTTCTTTATTAATTCCTTAATTTCTTTATCTGTCATTTTTTCTAAATTTGATAAAGGCAATATTGGTTGTTTGCCTATATTAATAACTATAAGTGTCTCTGTTGCTCTTTTTAAGGAATAATCAAGTAGCCCTTCATACATTATTCCTATGTACTCTGTTTTTAAATCCGCAAAGTCTACAGGTCCTTTAACCCATACATTTTTATTACCTTGTTTAACTTTTAATTTCCCTATCTTTATTTTTTCAAGTATCTCATAAACTTGGTAGTCACTTAGTTTAAAATCTATACTTTCAAATATTGCTATACATTGAAGTATTTCATCTTCACTTTTTAAGTTTCCTCTTTCAAATAAAATTCCACCATATCCTTGAAGCGGAACTACATAATGACTACTTCCTTCATGTACTAAATTAAATAAAGATATAATTCTTCTCCATGCACTATATTGATTTTTAACCCTTAATTTATTTTCGTATACAAGCGCCATTTTTAATTGTTCAAATAATCCTTCTATCCCATAACTTTCATTGTATTGTATAATGTCCATTGGTAACAGATTTCTAGCTTCTGCAAATAAAAGTACTACTATACGCATTATGATTCTTGATGCTGCTTGATATAATGCATTATTTATTTGTTGATCACTTTTTCGTGTATTATCTATATCTTTAGTAATGGCTTCTAATAGCTCAGGATTTGTTTTTACGGTAATATCTAGCTGGTTAATCAGTATCTCTACTGCTTCACGAATTTGTTGACCTAATATATCAGATATTTCACTTTGTTTATTTCTAGATTCTTCTATTATCCTTTTTAACTTAGGATTATTATCTTCTATCTCTAAGCCTTTTTTTCCAACTAGCGCTATAAATCCATCTAACTGCTTTCTCCATTCAGCCTCTATAAACCACATACTTGCATCCCATTCAGTCCAAGCATCGTAATCTATACCTGCATAGCAAAGTCTAAATTGAACTCCATTTGTTAAAAGTCCTAATTTTACTCCAGTTCCTCTTAATAATTCTATAAATTCTGTATATTTTTTTCTATCTTTTCCAACACCTATTTTATCTGTCTTTTGAATAGAAACTAATAATATAGGATTTTTTCTACTAGCATCAGAAAAAATAACTCTATCTGGAGTTAATGATTGCCCAAGTATAGTTCTTAATTTATATTTATCACTTATATATTTACCTTTAGCTATATTATCTGGGTTGTGTTCTAATATTACTTGAATAACATAATCAACCCATTTATTAATAACTTCTGTATCTATTTTTGCTATATCTTTTTTCGATGATCTGATTGATTCAAATGATATATATTTATCTCTTAGTTGATTATATTTGTAATTTGATAGTTTATCTATGTTTTCAAAATATTGTTCAACTAGTACTGGAGATATAAGCATTCCCCCATGCTTTAACTCTGACCACCATTTTACATTATCATCTACATATATATTTTTAATAGCCATGTTTATCCCCCTAAGCTTTAACTATATACTCTACTGCCAATGGATGTACTTCTATGTTGTTAAGGCTATACCTTTTAGGCAATACTTTAGTTAGTACCCTTTCTTTTTCCTTCTCTAATATTTCCTTCATTATCTGTTTATTAGATATTATTAAGTCTCTTTGTACTTCAAGATTTCTTATATTTTCTTTTACTTTACTCTCTGCATCCTCTATTAAACTCATTTGAAGTTCATATAAATCTCTATTTTGTTCCTTTAAATCGAAATCTATTTTTTGTTTAGCTTTTTCTAGCTTATCATCTTTAAGCTCTTTTATTCTATCATCAAATATTTTCTTTTGTTCTTCTTTATCTTGTTTTAAATTATATTCAAAAGTCTGTTTAAACCACTTTTCTTTTTCATCTTTGAATTTTTGTATTTCTTTTTTTATATCTGATTTAACTTCATCCCATTCTTCCCTTATATCTTCTAAAACATCCTCTAATTCATTTGGTTTAAGTTTTTTCTTTTCTATATTAACTAAGTAAGGTTTTAGAGAATCTTCTACGGGTATTATATTTTCCCCCTCACATTGGTAGTTTAATGTTATAACTTCTTGATGTACTATTTCTCTTAGCTCATTATTTACTTCTAGTAGTAAATCTATTTGTATTATCTCATTTATACCATGAGGTAATTTTCCTTTTTGTATTGTCCACCTTTTTAGTTTTTTATCTTCCCATAGTGATCTTTTCATCTCTAATATAGCTTTTTGTATTAATGGATGACCTAACCTTAAAAGAACTACATCATCACTATGTGAATATACTTTATAGCCGTTTATATTTTTCTCAAAATATGATGAGTCAAATACTACTCTTGGTAATGCTCCTCTTTGTTTTTCACTTTTAATTATTAACGTTTCATCTATTATAGAACTCCATGTTGGTGGTATTGGATTTATTTTATATACAGTTCCATTTTCAGTTTGAATTGGTTCTAAACCTCCACCATTATTTTTTAAAGCATATTTAAATATATTGGCTACATTTTCTGGAGTTAAATCTAACGACATTTCAGTTGCTGTTAACCTTTGTAATGCCTTATTACTATCTTTTTGAATCTCAGTAATTCTTCTACTCATATCAGATTTATATGATTTTCCAGTATAATCTGCATCTAGTTTTTCATTTATATTTAACTTATTTGACTCAAAGTGTGTCGTTATTATCCTGTCTAGTATTTGTCCTACACTTCCAAGGTCTTCTCTAACTTGATCAACTTTTTGTACTATTCTACTTAAAAATTGCATATCTTCATCATCTTTACTACTAAAATGATGTATATAAACATCTCGGTACTGCCCATGTCTATCTACACGACCATTCCTTTGTTCCATTCTCATCGGATTCCAAGGAATATCATAATGGAAAATATATCTACAATCCGTCTGTAAGTTTACCCCTTCTGATGCTGCATCTGTAGCTAAAAGTATTTTTAATGATGATTTAGAGTCATTAAATCCCTCTTTTATTTCTTGACGTTTTTCAGATGTCATACCACCATAAAGCATATCTATTACTGGCTCTTCTATTCCTTCTTTTTTAAATCTTTCCTTTAAATATGCTAGTGTTTGCTTATATTCTGTAAATATTATAATTCTTTCATTTTCTTTAAAGTTTTTATTCTCTTTTAGATTATGATTAATCCAGTTTATAAGATTGTTCCACTTACTTTCATTTTGGAATTTGGTCCAAGTTGTTATATCTTTTCGTATATTTTCTTTCCCTAACCCCATACCTATAAGTACATCACTTACTAATTTTATTTCATTTTTTAATTCATCTTTATATTGTGTTAACCAAGCTCCTGCTTTTCTGACTGCTTCTTCTTCTCTTTGCTCTTTCTCTATATCATCATCTACTGCATTATCTACTCTACTCTTTGCATACTCCAATTCATTGAAGCTAGATAGATCTGATTCCTCCATACCTGCAACATGTTGCCACCATGTACATGCAAAAGCATAGCTTCCTGATAAAAGTCTTTTTGTAAGAAGTTTGAATAAAAATTCACCTATATGCTTTTCTCTTTTCTCTTTTTTAGATAGTAGTTTTTGACCTGCACATCTATATTCTCTTAAAGCTTCGAATAGATCTTTCTCCTCTTTATCTAAGCTTATATCTACAGCTTCAACATATCGTTTTACAAATCTTTTATTTCTAGATGTATTTAGATCACTTTTTAATCTTCTAACCATAACCGTTTCAATATGACTATGATCTTTTTCTTCTAGTTTTGTTTTCTGTTCAAATCTTACAGGATCTAATAACTCTAATAATCCTGTAAATGAATGAGTGTATCCATTATGTGGTGTAGCCGTTAAGAATAACTTATGCTCAAAATTTAGGCTTAACTCTCGTAACATTTCATAACGTTGAGTATTTGTTCCCATACCTGATGGAGCAAAGTTATGTGCTTCATCTACTATGAGCATCTGCCATGGTAGTTTTCCTTCTATATTTGCTGAAATTGATTGTGTGGCTGTTTTAAAGGATTGCTGTACATCTGGTTGTCTTAAGTAATCCATTGATGTTATTATTCTAGGATATATTGCCCATGGATTAGAGTTAATTCCCATTGTTCTCTGAATATCAAATGTTTTCTTTCTATCAACCACTTCGAAATCTAAATGAAATTTTTCCTTTAATTCTTCTTTCCATTGTAATTGTAATGATGCTGGACATATAACTAACACTCTTTTTACTCTATTTCTAGCTATAAGCTCTGATACTATAAGCCCAGCTTCTATTGTTTTACCAAGTCCAACATCATCAGCTAAAAGTAAAGATACTCTTGGCATTGCTAATGATTTTAATACTGGATATAATTGATAATCTTCAACCTGTACTGCACTTTGCCATGGTGCTGTAAGATTTACATTGTCTTCTGTTGTATTTATTCTTGCTATAGATGACCACTTATACGAATTTATGAATGCTTTTAATTCTTCTGGTTCATCAGGAGCATAATTTTCATCATCTATTTTAGGAAGCATATTTCCTGGCATTATTTTTACTTCATATTCTCTTTCCCATATTAATGTATCTTTTTCTGGATGCATCCATCCATCTATGTACTGGACTTCTACTGCGTGAAACACTTCCATGTTGGTATTATTTGTTGATGGTATTACATCTTTCACAATAGCTGCTCTACTCCTAACCATTACCATCTGTCCAATTTTAGGTATTTTATTTTGTTGACTCAATTACTTCATCCCCCTAATTCAACTTCCCAAGTGCACTACACTATATATATATATCTAACCTTTATCAATTCTACATATATTTACTAATTCCTTTATATTCTCTTAAATTATATCATCAGACATTTTCTATTTTCTAATATCTATTTTTTACCTATTTAAGCCTTCTGCTTACCTAATTTTTTATTATATGTATCTATATACTTATACATTTGGTTAATTTCTTTCTGAGTTCCATGGCCTTTTTGTAAGAATCTTATGTGTCTAGAAAAGTTTTTTATACTTTTTTCATTCATGAATGGTCCATCTAGTTTGCTACTAGTACTTTTAGATTTTCCTTTAGTTGATATACTTTTACTATTTTGTATCTTTGTTTGACCAATTTGTCTAACTTGGGCTTTCGTTATTTTGAAAAACTTTCCTATTTCATCAAAACTTAGCCCCATTCTATTTAATTCTTGAATTTTTTCTTTAGTAGCTTCTCCTGAGTATTTATTACAATATTTTTCATGTATCAAAAATACTTTATATTTTTCAATATTAAGCTCTTTAGATATATAATTGTAATTTTTTGAATTAGATATCATACTTATAATTGCTTCACTTATATTTTTTTCTGACTTATCTAGTTTAAATTGTTTTCTATCTACGACATCCTTATTATTTACAAACTCTTGTAACTCATTTATCGATATAGTTTTTTCTATTTCTATAACATCAAAGTCTCTATAACTTCCACTATTTTTGTCTATTATTCTATATTTACTTATACTAGTATATTTATCTAAATACAGTATGAATATATATGTATCATTATTTAATAAATAAAATGTTATTGTATTGCTACTTCTAGCAAAATTTATTTCATTTATAATTATATGATATGTTTTTGTTAATTCATTTAAAAATTCATTTATATTTTTAGTACTTAGAATTATAATGTTTATATTTTTCTTTAGTACATTTAAATCTGAGTTGCTCACTCTATTTCCCCCTTAAATACTTTTTAATTTAATAGTAACATAGTCTTAAATATAACTCATTATCAAGAGTAAAAGTCTAAGTATAAACTTATATTTTTAATTTTGAAAGTTGTTTCAGTATAATCATGTGATAAATAAGTAAAAAAACAGGAGCTAATGCTCCTGTACTTTTGTTCACAATATATTAACATTCATTATCATTATGCATTTTATTTATCATTATCTCTTTTGCTCTTAACTTAACTAATGCACTCCAGAACTCTTTTTCTTCTACAGTATCTGCTTTATTAAAATAATCTCTTAAGTCTTCGTTTGTGAGTTTCTTATAAATTTCATATAAACTCATATAGATACCTCCTTTTATTAATTGTCATGAAGGTTATTATTAATTTATCTTAAATATCGTCTTATTATAGGTCTTTTCACAATCTCAATACATAAATCTTCTTTCGATGTATGATATACAAATCTATTACCTCTACACATTAAGAGTAGTTCACTTATTGTTTTATCATCTTCAATTACTTTAATTAATTTTACTTCATCAACATATTTGTAGTTATCATTTGTATGTTCTGCAATACTTTCTATTAATACAAACTTATCAGGGTAAAGTTTTCTTAATTCAGACCACTTCATTTATAACTACCTTAATTATTTTTCTTCGCTTCCATCAAGCTTAACATATTCACCAGCAATAATTTCATTGATTACACCTGCAAATGACCAGTTATTCGATTCTACAAACTGTATAAACTTTTCAAAAAATTCTTTTTCTGATAAATCAATAGGAACTTCTATGTAACCATCAATTTCAAATTCTTTTCTCACAACAATTACCTCCTAATACATAAATTGTATCTGCATAATATCAATCTATATTTACTTCTCATTATATAACAATTATGAACCTTAATTAGATTATTTTTATATCTGACTGTATGTTTGTATTAATAGAAACATATGATTTATTAAATATAAGAACCCATTACCATAGTTAAAATAAAAAATTTAGTTGTAATTTTCTATATCTAATTTAAATTGATTAATAGCATGTATGAATCCATCATTAAAACAACTTTTACAAGAATTATATTGATAGTATGATAAATCGAATGTATTTATTTGCTTTAAAACATCTTCTTTTGAATCTATATTACATAAGAGTAAATTAACCATTAAATTAATTGCTTTCGAATACCCACTAGCAAAAGAATCGCTTAAGGGGAAACCTGTCAATAAAACATTATTTAATCTTGAATTTAATGTTATTGCTATATCTTTACATGTATCATCATCAAGAACACATATAGATTTAAATACCTCATTAGAAATTATCATTACTAACCTCCTAAAATCACAAAATCGAAACATACGTTTTAAACATATGTCTTCAAAAAAAGAATTTTTTATTAGGAAATTTATGTATATCTCGAATGTATAGTGTGCAATTAATGCTTATTATGCATATTAAAATTTGCCTCTGTTAACTAACCTTGTAATAAATAATAATACCCCTATCATAGTTGTTTGCTACGATAGGGGTATTTCATAATATTAATATTCCGAAAAAAATTAGCTTACGTAATAAAGAAAGTTTTAATTTACTGCTTATGTATATACTATTTTATAATCTTATCTATTGCATCTTGATATGAAACTTTGCCTTCTAAACGTTTCTTTAAACTTTCCTTATCCGCTTTCAATAACTGTATATTTTCCATTGACATAGTTGCATTTATATTCTTAATAATTCTATTATTTTCGCTCATAATCAGATTCACCCTTTCTATATCCGGAATACCTCATTGTGAACTTTCTTATATTATACATATTATTGAGTAATTTTTAATATTAATCACACAATTGTCTAACATAACCAATTTGAAAAATTATTTATAGTTTCTAATTTAAAACTTCAGATGTATATACAGCAGTATCAATATGTTTCTGAGTTACAAGAACAGGCCAATAAAACTCTGTCCCTCTCCAGCCAAGCTCTTCTTTACCATTTTGCTTCATTAGCATAAGCGTTGGATTATTAATAGCCATCTCTTTAGCTTGTCTTAAATCATTATCTCTGTTATATGGCATATCTGAATAATATCTAGAAGTCTTTCTAAGCCTACTTATATTCCTATCTACTCCACAATAAACATTAACCTCTCCATCACTCAAATAGTTTATTAAAGATATAAATGCATCCTCATTTATACAGTTACTACTTTCTATCTCTAATGTACTATATACCAATCTTATTATTTTACAAGCATCTTCTTTATTTATTTTAAACTTTCCATCTAAGTTTCCATTATTATAACTTCTTAATATATTATCAATTTTTGCTATATCATTCTTAATATATGATTTGTAACCTGTTTGGAATCCCACCGGAAGTACAGTCTTTCCTGGTTTTAAAACTCTTGTATTACTGATTCTTATTTTTTGAGGTGAACATGGTATTACTCTACCACTTTCATCTTTACTTATAAAGATTACTCCCTTTTCAAAATTACCCTGTTCAAAATCTTCTCTTAGTTTTGTATCAAAATCATTTATATTAGACATCCTATTATATAAATCTCTTGTAGTATAAAATCTTGTTACAGCTAAATCTTCTTTGCTTCTATATCCATACATTCTTGAGTGCTGCAATACTGTATCTTGTTGCATCTTCTGTGGTGTTCTTCCATAATAAAAACCTATAAGATTCGCTATTGTTATTCCTCTATCTAATATTTGCCCTCCAATAAAGATATTTAATGGTGTTCTTAGTCTAAGCTGTCCATCATCATCTAATAATGCATTTATATCATTTTCAGAGTTAACTATAACTTTACTCAACCATTGACCTTTTATCGCTTTTATTACATATTCTTTTACTTCTTTTCTACTAGGAGTTGTAAATCCATATTTAGCTACAGATTCAATCAAGCTATCGTATCCTTCATATATATATTTGTCTAATAAACTACTTTCATTATTAGCTTCTTCTTCTAATCTATCAATCAACTCTGCGATTATTCGTTCTTGGCGATTATGAGCAGCTTTAGCTATTTCCGTATGAATTATAAAACTAAACTTATTCTTCTTTCCTCTAGGATTTCCTCCATTTTGTATTATTCTTATACATCCTGCAATTATAAAATTTATAACAGCAGCTCTTAGTCCTTCAACTTTATTGCTTATTAATACTTCCTCTTCTTTAAATCTTCTTCTATCACTACTTTTAATTATTTTTAGTTCTTCCTCATCTATTGATTGAAATAGATACTCACCTAGTGGATATTTTTCTCTATTGAAATAATAATCTCCTCCTATATATCCATCCCCATGAGGCACTAAAACTGTATCTGATGGTTTTACAGCCTTTATTTCTTTATCCGTTCCTAAGTCTATAGTATCTGGCTGAAGATATAAAGAATATGGAGTAGCTGTTACTTGTATAAACCTGCATATTAATTGTAACCTTAAGTCATTTATTTGTGATGCTATTTTTCTAAGATCAAAATCTTGAGTGTCTTTATTTTTATCGTAACCGATACTGCAAAAATCTGCTTCGTCATCTATAATTAAACATTTCTTGTCTTCATTTAGTGAATATTTTTCTATGAATTGCATTAATTTAGGTATATTATTTTTTTCTTTTTTAACTACTATTATCATCTTTTTATCTAGTTCGAACCTTGACATGTTAGGTGGCATGCACATTATATCAAATATTTCTACTATATCATCATCTCTAAAAATTTCAAACTCTTGTTTCATTCTTGCTACAGTTTGCTTAGCTAGCGCATTAGAGTTTTTTGTTAACACTACGGCTAAGTCATATCCATTATCAAATGCTAGTGATATAACTCCTATAAATGATTTAGTCTTCCCACTTTGTATTTTACCCAACATCATAAGTGGCTTATCTCCTATTTCATCTAACTTCTCTACTGAAGATTTAATACATTGTAATGTTTTATCATTATATTCCTTACTTTTCTCACTAAAAAATTCTCCGTTTAAAATCATAAATTTTTTTGGTCCTTTCTTTTATACAATGTAGTAAGAATATGCAATTAATAGCACTTTACATCCTTACTACTATATGTCTAATTAATATCTTAATGATATATTACAATAAATTTTTACTTTTGTACAAATTTTGATGTTTTATTAACTTCTACCAATATTAAATTTTATCTTTGATTATTCTTTCATAGTCCAACCTAATTTTTCTAGTTTCATATACTAAATCTTTAATTGTAGCAGTACCCTCTTTATATCTACTAATTGTAATGATTACGTAATCTATAAATTCAATGTCGTTAAGAAAATACCCACTCTTATATATTCTAAATAACTCTGCATTTAAAGTAACATGTGTCATTTTTGATATATCATAATCACCTTCTGATATTAAATTATATATAGCTAAATTATCTGGAAGTCCTAATTCTGAGAAATCATATTGATCTTTATATCTTATTAGAATATTAAATAACATATACTCTAAGTACTTGTAATCTAATCGTCTATCTGATAAATGGTCTATTTTTATATAGGCCTCATTTAACTTTTTTATAAAATTAAATTTGCTTATATTGTTCACAAATATCACCTCCTAAGTTACTATATCTCTAATAGATACATATAATAACTATTTTGATGTTCTATATGAGCTGATAAACTATTTATCACTTTATTTATGCTTAGTATCTATTACGTAATCTTTACTAAGTTTTAAGTTACTAATAGTTATTATATCTTTTATATTCCTAACAGTATCATATATTCATCTCATTATATTTCCCCAATACATAATAGCTTTAATATTTTATGTATATAGCTGACTTTTGATAGTCTATAGCTTGTAAAAACATATATAATACATACTACAAAACGTCTTAAAAATGTAAAATTTGATTATTTTTTCTTTCTATTTTATATTGTATATATATTTCTAATTAAGACTATTTAGGAGGTATTTTTAATATGAGTAATAATGTATATATACAAGCTACTGCTGAAGTACTTATTTTTAATGAATCAGGAAATATTGTTGAAGAAACGGATTGGAACGAGGATAAGCATATTTTATATCCTGATTTTTACATGGACTATTATTGTTTAGACGAGATTGAATATCCTGATGTATTGGATTTTACTAGAAATGAAATGATTAATCTTTTAAATAATGATGATTATTTTAAAAATAAATATCCAAACTTCTCTGTTTCATTAAATTTTCTTAATATTTATAGTATATATGATGATAATAATGAACGATTTTTTTAAATACAACCCCTTATCTATATTAATATAGCTAAGGGGTTGTATTTTTATAATTAATAATAATAAACTTTAAGTTCTTATACAATTAAATACTTTTAACATCGATACTCATATGTTTAACTATAAACGATTTTTATTTAAATCATATCCATAATCTCTTTCAAGCTCTAATTTATTAGAATAAAATCTTTTTCTAGTCTCATCAAATTTAACTCTAACAACTCTATCTATAACACCTCCCCATCTATTTTTTAATAACAGAATTTTTGAATCTTCATTATCATTTTTCGGTCTCATAGTTCTAATAACAGTATCAGCTATTCCTACTATTTCACTAGCTCCTGATACATCATACATTGTAGGTTTTTCATTTGATGATGTCTTTTTAGGATGTGCTACTAAAATAATAGCTATTCCATATTTCTTAGCAAGTACTTTTAATTCTAAACATAATTTCTTTTGATTCTGATATTGTTGTCCATTTTCATCGTCTATGTCAAATGTCATCAAATTATCTAATATAAATACTTTTATATTTTTATTTATAGCTAAGTGTTCTATAGTTAATAATATATTTCTTTTATCTGCAACCGAATCATCATCATATATAATAAGTTTATTTTCTATCCATTTGCTTACCATATTCCAACTATATTCAGTTACATCTTGTCCTTTATTTAATATATGATTTTTATTAGCTATTGTAATATTAAACCATTTTAATAAATCTCTACTAGGTAGTTCTCCGCTATATAAGAATGTTCTATAGCCTTCACTTATAATACTTGCTAGCATTTGATTTATTATAGTACTTTTTCCACTTCCAGGCTCACCTGTTAATATCGTTAGAGATGTACATTTTAGACCTCCCTTTAACATATTGTCTAATTGATTAAATCCTGTTGATATAAATTCTTCTATACTACCATCTTTTTTAATTTTAGATGCATCTATATATAATTCTTCTATATTACCTTTATTTGTTATTAAACTTTTAAACTCTATTATATCATCTTCTAATTCTAAAATACTTTCAGTATATAATTTTTTACTCATATTCTTTAAAAGATTTATACCTTTTCGTCTTATATAATTCTCTATTAGAATATTTAAATAATATTCTATATTATTTGTAGTAGGTACTACTGTTGATAAACTAGTTATGTAACTTATACTAATACCATATTGTAAATTTTTATCTTTATCTAATATATAGCTAATAGTCGTTATATCTATAGCGATACTTTGATTATATAACTCCAACATTGCTTCAAAAACAATCTTATTCGACATATCGAAAAAATGATCTGGTGTAACTTTATTTTTTACTCGACTTATTAATTGTGGTTCTAGTATTATACTTCCTAAAACAGATTGTTCTGCAAAAACATTATGTGGTTCTACTATCTCAGATGATACTTGTTCTTCTATTACATTCATTATATCTCTCCTAATTTATATAATTTCATATCCATTTTTATCATATTGTATATCTGAATTTTTTGTATTTATATTAGATTGTCCATAGTTGATTTGATACTTCCCTTCTAATATTTTAACAAAGTTTTCAATATTTATTATCCAATCAAAATTAGCTTTCCAATTTTTATCATTATTACCATTTAAGAAACTCGATTCTGATACATTATCAAACACTTCATATATAACACCTATATCATTTTCTATTTCTTCAAGTAACTCATTAATAAGTAATTTTCTTTTTTCTGTAATTAATTTAACTTTATCTAACTTATAACATTTAGTATTAAATGATTCCCTAATATCATTGTATAGTTCTTTATATTTATTTTTAGATAAGTGCTCATTATCTTGACCTCTAACTGGTTTTACTCTTTCTTTCAAATAGACAATTTTATTTGTATTTTCAATACTTGAGCTTAATTTATAATCTAGTTCATTATCTAGTTTATTAATTAGTTCATAATTTACTTCACACCACTTCCTATAGTTAACATTAATTATACTCGGTTTTTTTATTCCTCCACTAGATTTAAAGTAATAATCAAAATACCCTTCTTCCTCTAAATTTTTCAAAACTCTTTTTACCTTACTTATATTTATATTTGTAGACTTTGATATAATAGATGAACTTATATAGCATTGATGTAAGTTTAATCCTTTATACTCTTTTGGACTATAATTAGTATTATATATAATCCAACTTAATATATTATGCTTATCTAAGTCAGTATTGAATATACTTCTTGTATGTTCATTAAATGCTTTAAAAAACATAACTAACCACTCCTATCAAATTTTAATAAATCTGTTCTTATATTTTGAATGCTTACAATTTTTATATAAAGAACTATATTGCATTTTTCTATATAATTTTATCAATCCTCTATCCATTATATTTAATTACTTTTTTCTACTAGGTAATCAGAGTGAATGAATATAAATAAACTTCACTCTGATTTTGTTTAGCACTAATTATTTATTAAAGCCCTGAAATCATATCTTCAGGTATTTTATCTTCTTTGTATTCATACTTTTCATCTACCCTACTCATTATATAGCCTTGATTGCTCGATAAGTTAACACTAGATATTATTTTACATATATCATCAACTGTTAACTCAATGGTTTTGCTATCATTTATATTAGCTTTTGTAGTGCTACTTGTGAAAAAGTCTTCTATTAATTCTTTTATAAATCGAGTATAATTCTTTCTTTCAATCACTTTCTTATATAGGTCATACTCACTTTGCTTAAAGGATAAAAAGAATCCTAAACGCTTTGGCTTTTCACTATTCATCTTTATTGCTCCTCCATCTAATATAATAACCTTTACTTATTGAATCTTTGACATGAAAAACGGAAGAAACCCTTACAATTAGACCATAGTGGGTCTTCAACTATTATTGCATTTTTATATCTATCTTTTATGTACTTTTCTAAAGTCATAGATACACCACCACAGAACTCTACTTCATCTAATTCATATAATCTAATACCATCAGCTTCTAGTAATGAATCTAGTTTATCAAATTGTTTATTTATCTCTGTATCAATTATATTTTTTAGTTTTTGATTTTTACATCCATACTCGATGTAATCTCTTATTTGCTGTTGGCTTGTATTATTTGGTCCACCATTCCTTGAAAAACTTTTACTTATATTAGATATAAGGTTATGCATACCTAGTGGATATGCCGAAGATTTACTTTCTATTGGTAATAATCCTTCATAATATCCATAGTTTATAGTAGATGATCCCATATCTATTGTATAGCTAACTCTATTACCCTTATAATTTTGATAATTTAATAGCTTATGACCTACAGACTCTGGTAAGATATGAACATCTTCTATAAAAAATATGTATTTTTTATCATTTACAAATATTTCATGCTCTCCTATGAAATTTTCTTTTATTCTTTTTTTATGATCAACATTAAAATATGCATTTAAACTCTCACCTAATGCTAAATAAACTCTGCTTCCACTGTCTATTACATTACTTAAACTTACTAAAAGACTTATTAAATGGTTTTTACTATTCTTCCCTTCCATTCTTGCACTAGGTTGTTCAGCATAATTTCCAACTACATATTTTTCATTTTCATAAACTACATTGAATGTATTATTATTCTTCGTAAGATCTGTATCAATCCATTTTCCTTTATCTACTTTATTCTTCATTGTAAATGTATTTTTAGATGTTACAATCTTTACATTTTCATTTCCTAAATCTCCTGCTCCTACAACTCTCATGTTATCCTCCTATATATTTCTATATAGTTAGATATAATTTTATATACACATAGATATAAAATTATATCTATGCCTATATAAATAAAGTAATTTTTAAATTTTGATATACTATAAATCTATATATATTTTTATTTAATATATAAATTTATATAGATTTATATCGTTATTATATACAGTGTATATACATCACCTCCAAATTAAGTGTCTATTATAAAAGTCACTCTATTACCTAATAAACTACTAACTATTTATAAAATAAAATATCACTCTTCAAGATGTTTTCACTAAACATATTTGTTTAGTTGCTAAACATCCTTGAGTAGATATTATAATATTTACTTTTCATCGTCAATAGTTTTCTCTAACTTTTATGTAAAATAAAAAAAACTTTATTATTTTATTAAAAATATATATAATTTAAGTATTAAAATTTATAGTACTGGGGTGACCAACTTGGATAATGGTAAGTTAATTCGTAGTTATAGAAAGAAAAAAGGACTAACTATGAAGGAATTAGGATATAAAGTAGGAGTATCAGAACAAGCTATTTCTCAATATGAGCGTTCTTTAAGAACTCCTAATACTGTAACATTACAAAAAATTTGTCGTCATTTAAGTTTACCTATAGAGAAATTTTCTTTAAATCTTCCTTCGATACCTACAGATGAAGAAATTGCTAATAATCCAGAGTTAGAATTAAATACTCAAATAGAAGTATTCTGTGATGACATGTATAGATCAAAAGTTAAATTATTATGTAATGCAATACAAGCATTAAATTATACTGTAGAAATTGATAAGAATAATGTATTAATTACGGATAATTTAACATGTGAAGTATTTTTAGAAATGCCTAAAAATCAATTTTATCCTATATCAGAATTATTCTACTCTAATATTGAAGGTTTTATAATGGGTTTAAAAAATTATCATAATACCAAAATAAATGAAGATATATAAAAAGATCCTAGGATTAAATAAAATGTACCCTATAGAGTAGACAGCTAATAAAAAGGTCTACTCTATAGGGTAT
>ERZ1673737.603-NODE-603-length-42617-cov-4.412481_pt1 | contig 42617 bp, 28 predicted proteins | sample MGYA00580211_ERZ1673737 | MGnify/ENA primary metagenome ERZ1673737 (study PRJEB41218, sample SAMN15661789) | gut metagenome | host: Homo sapiens | place: Canada: London | collected 2015-08-20/2019-03-30 | study: EMG produced TPA metagenomics assembly of... | reverse complement strand
ACCGTCGATATCACGTCCTTCTTGGAGGAATCCCAGCTTCTTGGCAAAGGTCATTTCGCCGACGACATCGAAGGCGTAGTATTGGAGCCAGATGCCGAGGTCGATCGGGGTTTTGCTATCGGCGAATTTGGCGAGTTGGGAGGTGAACATTGCAGTGCAGGAGTCGACTGCTGGTTCCATTTCTAGGAGAGAGGTGAGACTATAAGCGTTGGCTATGTTTCGCTTTTGGTTGCGGTGGTAAATCTCATCTCTCGTCGAGAAGAGGTTCATTTGGGGCTTTTTGTTCCATGATATTGACTGGAGAGGAAAGAATGCTGTCTATTTGGCGTTATCATCTCTTCTTCTATGAGATTTGCATACGAACGGTACATACCTTGGTGAATCCTTTGTTCAGCCCATAAATAATAGGAATCGCATTGGGATCGCCGACTGAGATATGATTTGGGCCAATCCGCACCAATGGTCCATGCTTACGATGCAGATCAATATCTGTGAGGTGATGATCGCCTTTCCAGACACTATGGAGCTTCCATAGACGGGAGTACTTTGCCAATGTTGGGCCAGGGATATCTCGAAGCCCTCGCTTATATCGGTTGGTGAGTAGTCGTAGAAGAAGTACGGCTAGGATCACATAGGCCGAGTATAACTTGAGACTGTTAGTCTCCATGCTGGGTCAAATGATTCAGGATAAAAGTTTAACCCCGTTCAAGTCTCTAGATTGGGACTGATAATCATAGTTGCGGGCATATTGGTTCCTTTTATATTCAACTGGGAAGGTCGGGGCAGAAATAGCGTCTACCAAACGATCGACTCAACAATTACCACCTTCAGGTGTGACAAGCTGGCCAGATTGGATATTAATCTCTATCTTCACGTAACCGAGGCCAATTGAGAACCTTCAATTTGAGAAAACCTGCAGGAGAGTGTGTGCTGTCATTGTACACGCTGGGCGTGCGGAGAAACGAGTGACATAAGTACGAGGCAAAAGATGGGAGACGATTCCCGTAGAGACTTGGGGAGTTCTAATTACTGAATGGTATAATTAGACATTCTGAGTTCTAGACAGTCCATTCGTCACTTGTTCTCTTTGGTTTCTGGTTCCCACGTCTACTGTTTCACGGTGTAGTAAGGAGTACCGAGGCGATTGTAGATATTATACTGGCGCTCTTTCACTAACATAGGCTCCCGGGCAGCAAGATAGCCCTTGGTGCACTTTTGGGTCATAACGATCCATAGCCCTGAGGTTAGATTTGCGAAATAGGTGAAGAGTCTTCTCGCTACCTCCTATAGCCACCTATTCGACGCATTCCTATCAACATATTAGTGGTCTTTGTCAGAATTTGCTGGTACTAGAACTGAAAAGATTATTGTTGTTTTCCAGCTATAAAGTCAGCAGATATATTTGGCAATCCGCTTACTAGAAAACTATCAATGAAGTGTATATATAGTTATTCCTAGTAAACCGACAACTAGGCACATAGCCTTTGACATAACCTTCAAGGCTGGAAAAGTCATCAAATACGTCTCCATCGGAATCCAATTGAGCTTCCGAAGCTATTTTCCTCACTCGATACTATAGCGAGGCTCAATCTTGTTTTGATACTTCTCCTTAGGAAATATTATTACTCTCCACTGTAGTGCCTAGTACCATGGATCGAATCCAAGTGACCACTAACTGTCTAGTCTTAGCTCCGAGCAAAATTGTCAAATAGTGCAGGATGCAAGATTGTACAGACCCAGCAGTTCCACTGGATTTGAGCTCAGTGCCACGGAACCAACGCCCCTAGATTCATTTATTTGGATTCTCATCTAAATCAAAACAAGGCCGTGAGCTAGATACATGTATAGGCTGATTACATCACTGACCGCTTTTATGCTATTCATCAATGATCTAGGCTTTCACCCCGGAGTTTCGTAGTGCCGGAGGACCGATCATTTCTAAGCGAGGCCGGCAACTAGAAATTTAAAATGAAAATAATGGACCGTTTAGGCGTGGGTCTTTGGATCTGGGCAAAAAAAGAAATCATTCTAATTTTGAGCTCATTTCGTGGCCGGCAGTTACGGCGTTGAGGCTTCGAGGCGTTCGGCCCGAAAGCTTAAAATTTGAGTTTTTTCCTCCGTGTGCTTTTTGGCTGTGTAACTAAAGACTCCATAAGTTTAGAGTACAGTATTGAGATGCTAGATTCATCTGAAAAGCTATCCTTCAGATCGTTGTTTCCAGATGCCAGGGCGGGCAATTACTTCGCGGCTCGGCACACAGTCCCCACCATTACGACGGCCAAATACGACATCAAAGCTCTGGCCAGCTTCGAGTGCAAAGCATCTACTTTTAGTTCATTTCAATGAGGAAATGCAAATGTCGATCAGTGGACCAGATCTCTCGTAGGTTGATTTTCCGCTCGGTGAACCGGTGGTTCATAAGGCTGGTGCACTAAAATCTCTGAGGTATCCACTGCGAAGTCAAGTGGCTACAGTAGAGGTTATGAGTCCAAGGGTGTATAACAACTCAGAGTCATTACACCGACTATAAGATATATCCTCCCTCAATTCGACAATCTTACAGTTTGGGGGCCTTTAATGCATTTCGTAATATCTATAAGAAGTAAGAAACAGGTGGACAGTGGACCCAAATGATTCAGCCGGTCCGTGGTAGCCTACACAGAGCCTATGCCATTCTACCCATTTTCACTGGGACTATTCTTAGGTGTTTCCGTATAAAGTATCTGCTTCTCGCGCTAGTCGTATCTAGAAGGCAGTTTGCTGGCCCCGATCAGTGAGGCAGACTGCTGGCCCCCATCATGGAAGAAACAACAAGCCCCAAGTTACTATATCTTCTACCGTTATTCCTCACGGAATACATGCTCTGAAACATGGCAATAGTAGCCAATAACGACGATGGGTTTGTCAATTTCCTTGGTTTACTCAGGGTCCTTGTTCCTGACCCAACTTCTACTGCGTTCTGTAACTCCGGTCCATCTGTTCCTCTTCTTCGGCCCCATCAGTTAGCCTGAACCTGAGTATAGATGGGGCCAAATCACCGAGCTGTGGCCCACAATCTCAGGCGAGAAATTTACTTCGAAGAGTTCTTGATCTGATTTGAATAAATTATCTAAATGCCCTGAGATCCTCTCCCAATGCGAGATATTCACCTTTTTATCGGGTGACTTCGCGTTGCCGTCCAACCTATCCATTGGTTTATGTTACCGGACAATATAGCGGGTACTCCTATATATATTTCCCATGGCTGAACAAAAGAGCCAGAGAAATTCCATTGTGGAAGACGTGTTCATCCCTAAAGAACTACTCTCAACTGCCAGATTCAACTCACCATGGGAATTGGCTCGATGGGAACAATCCCTCCCCGACAACAACCGTATATCATATCCCACATCAAGCCAGACCAGCTCCAGTCGTCCCCTCAGTCTATCTGCTCTACGATCCGTAGCTAGACCACGATCTACAATTCGGCCCCGTGGACGCAGTGATCCCCCGGCATTTCAGGGTATTTGAATCCAATTTCTTGATCTATATGATAATCTAACTGATTCTTAGAGGGACTATTTGATTATTTTGATAAACCCACCTTCGAACCCGCAGCTCCAATTCTCGAAACGGAAGCCATATCACCACCTCAAACTGCAAGGCTCAGCCCCCAGCCACTCAGCAAGGCCAGCTCTCAGTCCATTTCCAGTGGTGATAACAGTCTACAAGAGGTCTACGAAAAGGCCAAGTTGAGAGGTGTTGCTTTCCAACGGAGACATTGGGTACGGCTTTTATTTGAATGGAGTATCTATGTACTGCTCGTTCTCTTCGTTTATTTTGTCCTTGTTGGTATGCCTCTATGGAAGGGTGCAGTATGGTGGTTATATTGGGTTGTCCAAAACAAATTCGTTATCCAAGGAGGATATGCCATCGTGATTGGATTGGCTGCACTGTGAGTATCTGCCTAAATTGTCGATGTTTCTTGCCCTAACCAATCCCAGATATGCCTTCTGCCCACTTCTCATTCTATTCGAAAAAGACCCAAACCCTTCTGTCGAAGAACAAGACCTCGAAAAAAACTCCGATAATGTCAAATCAACAGCCCTACTAATTCCCTGTTACAAATCAGCCAGTATCATCGGCCCTACCTTGGACGCAGCCTTGAAAATTTTCCCGAAAGGGAATATTTTCGTGATTGCAAATGGAAACTCTCAAACACCCCTCGACAACACAGAAGAAGTCTGCAAACCATACGGCGTGAATCATCTCTGGGTACCAATTGGATCGAAGATCGTCGCCCAGTTTGTTGGCTGCTACGCAGCTAAGGACTTTGAAAATGCTGTTCTCATTGACGATGATTGCCTTTTGCCTCCTGCTTTCCCTATTGTCAGCGATCGGCTCAAAGGCCGTGTTCGATGTATTGGCTATACGATCAAGAGTGTTGGTCCAAACTCATCCAGGGGAACATACTGTCAGCAAGCACAAGACCTCGAATATAAAATGTCCGGTCTTCAACGAGACTTCTTTGGGAAGTGCGGCAGTGCAACATTCCCTCATGGTGCTATCTCGCTTTGGAACCTGGAGTTCCTGAAGGCGACTTTCCACGAACACCCCGGCTTCTCAGTTTCGGAAGATTGGTTCTTTGGCGATGCGTGTCGCCGTCTTGGAGGACGCATTACTATGTGCTCCCAGGTCTTTGTGGAAACTGAAACTCCCTCTTCGGTGTTCATCAGTGGCAGTGGCAGTCGTGGCGGATTCGGCGAGATGACCATCTTTTCGCAGAGATTCAAGCGGTGGAATTTCTTCTTCGTGATCGGTATCTATTACGATCTCAAGTATATTTTCACCAGCTGGAAACTCGGCTGGTGGGAAGTTGGTGCGAAGCTTTGCGTATTCCAAGAGGTCTGTAATTTCTCCAATAATTGAGATTATCAGCGACTAACGTTGCACAGGTATACGAAACGCTCATCTACCTCCTCGCCCCCTTCGTCCTCCCAATCTCCTTCATCGTGCGCCCCGGATTCTGTGGTATGCTATTAGGTGTAACAATCGCCATGTACCTGATCAACGTGATAATCTTCAACGAGATCCACCTCCGCCTGAAAAAGGAGCGCGTCAACTGGAAGGTCCTCTTCTTTTACTACACATTCTACAAGATAGCCTTGACGGTCATCAACGTCTTCAGCTGCTACTGGTCTCTCTACAAGTACGCTCGGTACTTCGCCCAGCGCCACCCGAAGGTCATTGAAGATCGGCAGGCTGTAGAGGTTCTTCTCAGTCTTGAGCAAGACAGCCGGCGGTCTTCGATGGATGATGATGTTATCCCACTTGATGCGCAGGCTGGAGAGGTTGGGCGTGGATTGGGAAGGAAGTTGACTTTGACTAAGGTGCAGGCTGGGAAGAAGCCTGAGCGTCCCCAACATGAGGAGAAAGCTCCCCAGGGCGGATGGATATAGATACAGATTTACAGATTTTGCATGATTGGTGTTTATATATAGACTATCTACCTACATATTGTACCTTCTGTTTTTATCTTTACTTTGGGGGCAATAGGAGCTCACAGCACACTCAGAACTTGCTACTGGGTTCCCCATTTAACGCAGATTGTACGTTCTTTCGCGGCAAGCCAAGTTGCGTGTTCATAGAGTTCGATGAGGTCACGCGCTCAAGATAAGCCGAGTCTCGCAAATATTCTCGGGATGTACGGGGGGTATTGCCACTCTATATTCAGTTAGTCGCGTTGCACATTGTTCAACGGCTCGGAACCGAGCGCGATGTTACAGGCAAAGACCACATTTACATCATCCCTTCATCGGCATCATAGCCGAAGCCTGGAGCTCTGCCATGTACCCCTGAAGATGTGGGGCGTCAGCTCAAATCTGGGGGAGTCCATTGGCTAAGTCAGGTTCTATCAGGTTGGGCAGCGCAGGCGGGAAATATGCCTGAGTATATATCGTGTCTGTCGACAGTATCTAATCAGTGTTGCAAATGGCGGGTTCTGAAGAGTTGAGGCGGGTTCGATGTCTGTTCTTGGGGAATCGACCCGCTTGGCGTGGGGTTTCGTTGCCAGATCGGAACTATAAAGGTCAGGTGATCGGATTACAAGGAGTTGGATATCAGATGGGCAAAACATATAAGTCATTCAGGTTTGCAATATTCTATAGCTTAATCACATTTCTCTTGAATTCATCATGGCTACCTCAGTGATGCACTATCTTGGCTTCGGCAAGGATGCTCCTGTAACAAAAGAGCCTGCCAAAGATACCCCCATTCGGGCCTTACCTGCATCATGGTATACTTCTCCCGAAATGTATGAGTTGGAACGCCGTGCGATTTTCTCGAGGAGATGGCTCTTCATCACCCACAGCATGCGAGTCAAGAACACCGGCGACTGGCTTCGCTATGAGATCGCCGGTTACGACTTCATCATCACCCGTGACCGGCAGGGCAACATCAACGCATTCCACAATGTGTGCAGACACCGGGCGTATCCTGTCATTGAAAAGGAGGGCTCGGGAAATTCCAAAATCATCTCCTGTCGATACCACGGCTGGTCCTATGGCCTGAATGGTAAACTTGCCAAAGCCCCCGGATATCAAGAATTGGATGGCTTCGACAAAGACAAGAACAATCTGTTTAAAATCCATGTCAAGGTCGATGTCAATGGCTTCATTTGGGTCAATCTCGATGCAAAAGAAACCCCAGAAGTTTCATGGGAAGAGCACTTCCGCGACGTCGACAAGCAAGAGCGGTACAAGGCCTACGACTTCGAGAACTACGACCTTGACCATTCCTATGAGCTAGAAGGTCACTATAACTGGAAGATCCTGGCTGATAACTTCAACGAATGTTACCACTGCCCAACGACGCATGCCGATATTCCTGCTTTCCTCAACCTTGAGTCCTTCGACAGCGACACTAAGGACGGACATATCCAGCACTATTGCGAGTCAACACCGGAGCAAATGGCCAAAGGTCTCTATACCGCCAGCACCTACTACTTCCCCATGTCTGCCATGGTTGTTTCGTAAGTCCCACGCCGTACAATGCTCAATTTATATTCTAACCCACGCAGACCGCATTTCATCATGGTCCAGAAGTTCCTGCCTAAGAGCCAAGACAACTCCCAGATGGCCTATGAAATCTACCGAAACAGGAATTCCTCCGATGAAGACTTCAAGCTTATCAGCGACATGTATGCCCGCGTAATGGGCGAAGACAAGGTCCTCTGCAACAACGCCCAAAAGAACCTCGATCGAGGTGTCTTTACCAACGGCCAGCTTCATCCGAAATACGAGAAAGCGCCGCTGTTCTTCCAGAGCACAGTCCGGGATGTAGTCACAGAGCACTTTGAGCGCGAGAAGAAAGAGGGACGAGAAATCTGGCCGGCGAAGGCTAAGGTGCCGTGTGACGCGGAGGTTAGTGACAAGGACGAGGCGATTTGTGCTTCCCTTGCTTGTGGAGCTCAGAAGGAGGTTTTGGCTTGGTGATTGTACAATTGTTTACATTTGCATTTGGTGCGATTTGGTCATACTGGGTCATCTACATTCCATAAATTGAATTTAGCCTTATCGAATTGAAGTGGTTTACAAACAACAGCACAAAGTCAAGACAACATAGTGTATCTGCCTATAGCTTGGCATCGAATTTCTGCGTTGCTCATATCTATGTGCCCGCAGTAATATAAGGCCAGAGACATGGCATATTTATGTGCTTTGATGTGAATATGGAATTACCGCAGAGGAACATTGGAGTTAAGCGACTGCTGGGCCTATATATAAGGCACAATTTGGGCAAAACAATCCATCCCCAGGTCCTATGGGGTAGTGGTTATCCCTCCGGTTTTTGAGTTTACCCTGTCTAACAGGGCCGCATACCGGCAACCCTGGTTCGAATCCGGGTAGGACCTCTTCTACCATTTTTTTTGGTTTTCCATTCATTTACATATACCTACATATACTCTGAAGAAAGTGCCTACAGTAATTTTATTTTTTTTATCGCCTAGCTTTTAGAAATGATAATAACCAGCTACGCTTGATCAAACTTGCCTACCCTTGTTTGATCATTTTGGCGACGAACGTCCTAAGCCCGGGGAACTAGCAACTACACTCCCTGCACATATGGAGTCAATTTATAGATAAATCTATACCTATTAGCAAGATGATAAGAGATGGTAGGTACTGTAAAGAGTTTTGCAATTTTCTCTACATTGGTTTTAATATAGGAAAAATATAAAATATCAAGTTCTGTTGCTACGAACATGTATATATTTTGGCAAACTACAAATATATAAGTTACTCCGTAAATAAAATCACGTTCAGCTAGATATTCGCTGTAAAGACTACACTTCCATTGCTAGCAGTGTAAGCGATATGATTAATATAAAGAATGTAAAAAAAAGCAAAGACCTACTCTACTATGCTAAAGATCAGAATCTGAATTGTCAAAAAGCAAAAACATAAAGGTCCCGGCCGGGGTCGAACCGGCGACCTTCCGGAATAGCCAAACCACGAAGTGGAATTGAATCAAAACCGGACGCGATAAACCGCTACGCCACGAGACCATGTGATGAAGGTATTTGTTCCACCGAATTACCCAAGTTTGCAGACTATTTTGCCCAAAATGTATACTTCACCCCTTTTCTCCTTTCTTTTTCGTTTAGGTCAACTGCAATCTCCGAACCTCATCTAAGAAATTAGATTCAACCTGGATCCGACGAAAATAAAAAGGCAACCCGCATGTCATGGTATGTCGATACCCGTTCTATACGAGGATTGAAGTGAGACAGTACAGAACCAAGGTCAATTATCTATGACGCTGTTTTGGGCTCATCAAGCGCTACGCACCGTGTTCCAATTCATATGGGTCAAGCCACTTAACTTAGACAGAGTCTGGGAAACCTTGACATAAAGCATGGAGCTTGAAACAGGCAACTCCACAACGTATTGTCATCTGAACTACTGGCTTAGATGCAATGTTCCACTAAGACAACATCAGTCTCGCTGTAAGATAGACATTTATGCATTGCACCGTATGTTGACGTCATCCTAAGACAGGGAACTTCATGTACACACCTCAGTGCTACACAGTATATGCCAGATGACTCTAGGGCTGCATTCCAGTAATTGGTTCAAGTCTGGGCCTTGGACTAAAGCCGTAGTAATTCAATCTAGTTGAGTTTAGTATAGATCACTTGTGTTAATCTAAAGGCAAAGTAGTACAATAATATGAGCTATCTAGTGCAAACGCAAGACTAAACCAGCAGGATCGTAGACACTAGTAAGGCACTAAATTGCAAAGCGCCAACGTCTTCTTTGTTTGAAAGACTCGTCGACGTAGCCAAGTGGGGATCTCTGCCGAAGATCGACCGTTGGCCAAATCATCGCTGAACACACCGTCGGTGGTGTTGGCCTCTGTTGCGGGATCCCACAGCTGATAGATCACCTTTAGGTGTTCTCGTATTTTCCATTGCTATTCTGACCGAACGTTGACAGACAATCCAATAGTATCCTGATTTTAGAAGGAAGCCTTCACCGTTTTTCTCCAAATTCTCCGGATGCAAGGCGCCTTCATTTGCGACTCCGAGATTGTCATGCGTGTTTCAAGACTTAGGCCCCTTTCAAGGGGGATGATCGGTGGAGCTGAGGCTGACCACGTCGATACGCGGGGGCTAAGTTGATCTTGACTCCAGCTTCTGGTTTCTTCCGGTTTCTTCTAGGGTCTTTTTTCTGTTCATATCTATGATTAATTTCATTTGTACGTACTTTCAAACAGATCGAGGGTTCGTTGACGTGTTCGCAGTAGCGTAAGATCGAGGGGTTCGCGATAGATCATCAAGAGAAAAGTGACAGGTCTCGAAATAGAAGTATCACACCCGTCCGTGCGTAGCGCTAATGTATGTATAGAGACCCCAAGGATCGGACATTCTGATATTTAGTCGGCTTTCCTGCACGTCTTTACAATTCTCTTTGGATGTTCTACATTATATGTGAAGTATACGCCACTCACTTCATATATTTACTCACTTCATCCACGTGTACATGGTTATTGACCACTCCTTGAATCATGTCTGCATACTGTGAGGAGGATTTTGAGTCACTGCCACCAGCAGTGAGACGAAAGGTAAGGGTTTGCATCTGCATTGCTAAAATCTTGCAATTACTCCCAATGTTGTCTTCTCCACGTCTCCTATCACATCCCTATCCACCACCATCACTATCACTATCACTATACTCCATAGCGTCATCGCTAGTCGGATCATCACCTCCCTAAAAAGTCCGAGTGCGATACGACTTAGCCCGAGCGTTGAGCTTCCCCTTTCTCATCCTTGCATTGCCCCTGAACCCTCAGTGGAGACCACCATCCGCACTATCGTCTGTGGCGCCACTCGTTACGCCTCGAGATTGGTGTATGCCATGTTGATTACTCCACTACCCTCCCAATTGTTGTTCTCCGCTAATCCAAACAGTTCTTCTCGAATGTCGAGCGTTTGCGCATTCGGTTAGGGCAGAGCGATCACGGTTCTCCTGCATTCTCCACGCCAAACTACTATGGCCGGGCTCGAACTAACGCTCGCCTCGGCTACTCTCGAAGGCAAGGTTCATTGAAGAGACGCGGTCTTGAGAAACATTCTCCATCTCCCAAGAAACTACGCAAGCCCGGATCTCCTCAATTGGCCTACTTGGCCGCCCAGGCGGACTCGCAATGCTTCCATGCTCTTCCCGCTAAGATCCAACAAAGGCTTTTCTCCCCCGAAGAACAACGGCGTCTCCAAAAGGCCTATCGGCAAAGTCTCATCTACGACGCTGCCGACGTTGCCTATCGTCGAGACCTTGGCCGTCCCTGTCCATCCATTGACTGTCCATCTATTGACAGTCACCCCTCCGAGGCGAGTTTGTCCGTTGCCCAGACATCAACAGCTTTCTGGGATTCAGACTCCGAGTCAGGCGAAGAGACAGACCCCAACATGGATCCAACATTTTACGATAATTTCCGGTGGCTCGACGAAGATGGCGATCTCGACTTGTCTCTAGATGAGTACCATGCTCATGTTGCAGACGCCGCCACACGCAAGAAATCCCGTCGTCCCTCTTTCCGCCGCTCCTTATCCTTCAGCACTCAATTGCGCCGCAAACAATTAGAACCTATTATCCCCATCTCTTCTCGTGGACTGCCACCCGTCAGCCAACCTCAACCCTTGACACCTCTCTCCAACCGTTCGGAATCCCGTCCAGGATCCCGGCACCGACCCTTCCAACACGAACCCAAATCCTCTACATCGAGCATCGACCCCTCTGCACAATATTACCAAGACCCTGATGCCCGCCTCAAATTGAGGGTCTATCTCGCATCACCACAAAAGTTCGACGAAGCCATTGAGTTTGGTTTTCCATCACTAGAACAGAACAATAAAGAAAACGTGGCTCCGGAGCAGAACTCGCCCAGACCGACCCTGGTCAACCAGGACTTTGGCACATTCTTCGAAGATGACGATGGCACGATGGTGGGGAGCCCGGGAGGGTCAGTCCGTGATGCATTACCTTCCCCTGCTTCTATCCCCACACCACAACGAGATATGCCTCGACCTTCTGTGGAATCGTCTCTCATGCAACGACGCCAGTCGTGGCTACCCGGGGCCAAGGGAGTTCCACAGCGGCTCCCAGGAAACCGCGAGATGACCTTGAAAATGACACTCACTCGGCCTGATCTACGGACCGACTCTCCTACTCCATCTCAATCTTCCAAAGAAGATCCCTTGCGACTGGCAGAGCTTCCCCCTGCGGATCGCACCCAGTCGATCTGGGATTCAGACCTGGATGAGCAAGGCATGATGAAAAAGATGTGGCGCAAACTCCGACGTCGTGTTTGAAAGCCTTGATTAACATACTTCATTCGTTTAATACCCATTCCCCTTCTTTGCAACACCAAGGTGTTGCCGTTTGTTTGGCGCGCAATTGTTGGCTGGGACATTCTTATCATTCTAATGGCGTCTTGGGATTTCCGAACTCCGGGGTTGAATTGTGTCCCCCATTTGTATCTATTCAATTCGCAGTTGTATATATTATTTGCTCGTCTTTTCTCTACTTCATACTTCTATACTTCCGGACGTAGACTATTCCTAATGCGTCACTTCATCCATGGGTCACATTGATAATGATAAGGCACGTGACAAGGAGCTCTCAGGCAGAGGCCACGCAGCTCCGTCATCATCTTCAACTTTATTCACACTCTTAATTGATCTTCTCACTCGAAGCTCTGCTTCAATCCCTTCCTTTTCGACTTCGTAATCCCCTCCTATCGACTGACCCCGTCTTCCCGGATCGGTCCGCCCGAAACACCCAACCCGCATACCCATCAGATGCCTACACAGCACCGGTCATGATCCCTCGGTGGCTGCTGCTCATAGTGAGCCTGCTGCTGGCATTGGCCTGTCAACCAGTAGTGGCGGAAGCACACAAACCCAAGGTCATCTCCCATAAACTAGACAGTGCACCCGCCGACCTGTTCTACTTCCACGGCACCAACACGATCCTATACCGCGACATCAAGACCAAAACTGCCCATGTTTCCTTCGATGGCGGCGAAAAATGGGATAAGATCAAGGGTGAAGGTGATGCCATGGCAGGCAAGGCCGAGTTGATCTGGAAGCACCCGTACGACAAGAACCGTGCTTACATCCTCGGCCAGGGTGGAAAACACTGGATCACGACCGATCAGGCCAAGACTTGGAGTTCCTTCAAGGTGGATGTCGCGCCTTTTGCGTCCATGCGGTCTTTCCCGCTGGAGTTCAATGGCTGGGATCCTAAGAAGGTTATCTTTATGGGCTTGGGTGATTGCTCTCTTCTTGGTTGTATGCCTGTGGCCTACTACACGGTCGATGACTTCAAAACTGTCAAGCCATTGCGGGAACCTGCGTTCCAATGTATGTGGGCTGCAAGCCGCCCGCAGTTCGCGTTGGATTTGGACGTGCCGGATTCGATGGGCAATCGCGTCATGTGCGTGGTGCCGGCGTTGACAGGACACTTTGATCATAAGATCAGGGAAGTCTTGATCCATTCCGATAACTTCTTCCATGACGGTCCCGAGGGCACCGCATCGAAATTGAGCGATGGCCAACCACTGAGCGGTGCCAGTCTACAGATTCGCTCCGTCACCAAGTACATGGTCGCGCGTCTCCAATCTGCAGGCACCGCCGAGCAGGCTCTGTACATTAGCGATGACACGAATGTGTGGCACCGGGCCGAATTCGGCAAGCACCGCATCGAGGAAGATGCCTACACCCTGTTGGAAAGCACCAACTACAGCATTCAGATTGACGTGCAAACCACCTGGCACGATAACCGCATGGGTAGTCTTTGGTCTTCCAACTCGAATGGTACCTACTTCACGCAAAATATCGAGCATACAAATCAGGATCTGAACGGTCTGGTGGACTTTGAGAGAGTCACAGACATTCAGGGCATCACGATCGTCAACACTGTCAAGAACTGGGAGGAGGCCGCGAAATCCGACTCCAAGGAGAAGAAGCTTATTAGCAGTATTAGTTTTGACGATGCGAGAACTTTCCAGTCTCTCAAGGCTGATGGCGACGAGCTACACATCCACTCAATGACAACCTATGTCGCGCTGCGCGAGATTCCTATGCCTGATCATCGGATGTTTTCTAGCCCGGCACCTGGCTTGGTCATGGGCGTTGGTAACACCGGAGGCCATCTCAAGGAATACTCCGAGGGTGATCTCTATGTATCAGACACCGCGGGTCTCACCTGGCGGCGCGCACTCAAGGGCCCGCACCGTTTTGAATTCGGTGACCAGGGAGGTGTCATCTTGGCGATTGCCGATGGCACTAAGACCAAGGAGGTCAAGTTCTCCATTGATCATGGTAAAGAGTGGGAGACCTTCAAGCTGGATGATGAGGTCAGACCTCTGTATCTGACCACGACACCCGATTCGACCAGTCTGAAGTTCCTGCTGGTTGGAATCTCGGCCGATGACAAAATCATTATGTATTCCATTGATTTCGACAACCTCCACGAGCGCCAGTGTGGGTCAGGGGACCTCGAAAAGTGGACTGCCCGTCTGAATGAAAAGGGCGAAGCAGATTGCCTAATGGGCCACAAGCAGTTCTTCTACCGCCGCAAGGCTAACGCGGATTGCTTCATCAAGAAGGAATTCGCGATCACTGGCCCCGAATTCAAGCCGTGCAAGTGTACTGCGGAGGACTTTGAATGTGATTACAACTTCGTCCGTAGTGAAGACCGCAAAGAGTGTGTCCCGGCTGTCTCCTTGACCCCCCCGGCTGGCAAGTGCAAGGACTCTAGCGACAAGTACATGGGTCCTTCAGGGTGGCGACTCATCCCCGGCAACGAATGCATTCGCGAGGGTGGCGAAGATCTCGAGCGCCAGGTTGAGCGTTCTTGCTCGAACGTCACCGCCCCGATTGTCGCCGATGGCAAGCCTCGTGCTGGAAAGCCGCATGCAATTTCTGCCAAGGAGACCGTTTACTTCTACCTCGAACGACAAGCCAGTAACAGCGGAGATGATGAGACCCTCATGATGCTCACGGATAAGTACGAGCTTTATAAATCACACGACCACGGCCGGACCTGGGAGAAAGCTATCAAGGACCATGACGTGAAAGTACTGGAGATGATTCAGCATCCCTACTTCAGCGATGCCGCCTTCTTCCTCACCGATAAGAAGAAGATTTACTATACCATTAACCATGGGAAATCTTTCCACTCTTTCGACGCACCCTCGACGCCAACAAAGGAGCCTTTCATCCCTCTCAGATTTAACGAGCTGTACCAGGACACACTTATCTGGATTGGCAACGAGAGCTGCGAGGGTAAGAACTGTCGCTCGGAGGCATACATTACCGACAAACGGGGTGCTAGTTGGGATCCGATGCTTATTGGCGTTGGTAAATGTGACTTTGCAGCCCAGCAGGATCGGGAGAACAGCTCGAAGCTCATTCTGTGTGAACAATATGAGAAAGAAGAAACGGCCAACAACCGGCAGCTGGTGATCAGTGATGATAATTTCTCTACGAAGGAAACCCTATTTACCAATATCGCCCATTACGGAACGAAGAACAAGTTCATTGTCACGGCTTGGTACGGCGGAAATCAGAACACGTATCTGAATGCCAGTGTCAGTGTGGACGGCCGTACATTTGCCGATGCCCATTTCCCCTTCAACATTAACGTACCTTCATACACCATCCTCCCCAGCTCCCCGCACGCACTCTTCCTGATCGTGGAGGTTTTCAAGGCAGAGGGGCGTAGCTTCGGGTCCTTGGTCAAAAGCAACAGCAACGGTACCTACTTTGTTTCCAGTCTCGAGGCTGTCAACGTCAATGACAATGGTAATGCCGACTTTGAAAAGATGGAGGGCTTGGAGGGCGTGCTTCTTGCCAATGTCGTGGCCAACAAGGACGAGGTGAAGGGTAAGGGAGCAGCAGGCAAGAAGGTGCGGTCTCTCATCACCCACAACGACGGTGGTCAGTGGATGCTACTGTCTCCTCCTTCTCAGGATGTCGATGGCAAGAAGTTTGGTTGTTCCGTCACAGAGGGCAAGGGTACCGAGAAGTGTGCGCTTCATCTCCACCTCTACACAGAGCGTCGCGACGACCGCGATACTTTGGATTCCGGTTCTGCGATCGGCCTGATGCTCGCTCAAGGCAACGTCGGGGAGTATCTTGGCAAGAAGGAAGAATCCGACACATTCCTCACCAGGGACGGCGGTATTTCCTGGACTCAAGTTAAGAAGGGTCGGTACCAGTGGGAATACGGTGCCGCCGGGTCTGTGATCGTTCTCGTTAAAGAACAGCAGGCCACCAAGGTCGTGCACTACACCCTGGATGAGGGCACCACCTGGAACGAGTTCCAATTCTCGGATGTCGACATGGTAATTGACGATATCTCAACCGTGCCCTCTGACACCTCGAAGAACTTCTTGCTCTGGGGCACAGACCCTAAAACCTCCGGCAAACGCATGTCTATCCCTCTCGATTTCAGCCCCATTTGGAGCAGAGACTGCAAAGACGACGAGAATGATTTTGAAATCTGGACTCCTAGCCATCCTCTCCAGGAAGAGAACTGTCTTTTCGGTCACGTCGAGCAGTACCATCGCAAGAAACCAACAGCAGAGTGCTGGAACCCCTGGCGCACGCCGCATATTCACAGCATTGGCCGGAACTGCACTTGCACCCGCGCTGATTTCGAATGTGACTACAACTATGAGATTCAAAGCGACGGTAGCTGCGGTCTGGTTCCAGGTCTCCCCAAGCCAGACCACAGCGCCCAGTGCAAGAAAGACTCAGAGATGGTCGAGTACTGGGAGCCAACCGGATACCGCCGCATCCCACAGACAACCTGCGAAGGCGGACTCCTTCTAGACCAAGACGTCTCCCACCCCTGCCCGAACAAGGAAGAAGAATACAACAAGAAACACGGCATCAGCGGTGTCGGTCTCTTCTTCGCCATCGTCACCCCGATCGCAGTCGCCGCCGGTGTCGGGTACTACGTGTACACGCACTGGGACGGCAAATTCGGCCAGATCCGTCTGGGCGAAGGCGGCGTCAGCTCGAACTGGCTTTCCAGGGATTCTGTACTGGTCGCAGTACCAGTGGCAATAATCGCCGGTGTTGTTGCGGTCGCCCAGTCCCTGCCTTTATTGATTATGAGTCTTTGGCGTAGCTCGACTGGCTGGTTCCGTTCCCGTGGTCGGGGATACCAGCGGCCTTATGCGACGCGTGGCTCGTTCGCTGCGCGTCGGGGTGATTATACTCATGTCGTAGACGATGAGGATGAACTACTTGGCGCTGATGACTTCGATGAAGAGGAGGAGGCATGATCTATGCAGCGTTTACGTCTAATATAGCTGTCGTCTGTAGACGAGAGCAGATTTGGGATGATATTTGGGCAGATTTTGAGGTGACATTATGAGCGTGCCGTGTCGGATTTTTACTTGATTGTCTTTCTTTCCTTTGGTTCATTTGTTGGTATGCACAACCTATAAGCTGCTTTGCTTTGGCTTGGACAGAGTTGGAAGATGTGTTTAGTTTCGGATTTGATCATGAATAGACCTGCCCATTGCTTTGAACTAAATAGGCTCTAAGAGATACTTTACTCATTCTTGTGTGAGGTGGCCCGGTCCGAACGAGTCGGGTAGTAGCTGGAGTGTGTCAGTGGAAATTGGAACATCCAGATACTTGAAAGATGCTTACCTCGGCCATGGTCATGATCTTGTACTTGCCTTCGCCGTCGTACATGTAGACGGAGAATGAAGGCGTAGTGAACTCGCGAATACTGATTACAATCAGTCTAGTGCAATGAGGGATGATGGAAAAATACTCACAACTGTCTGCACATTCCACAGGGTGACGCAGGAGGAGTGATATCCGTTGCAACAGCAAGGGCCTTGAAGTCCTTGTGACCAGCCACCTAGTTGGAGTTAGTGTAACCACATAGCTATCGAGGCTAGGCAAAGGAGAAACATACAATAGCAGTTCCAAAAGCTACTCGCTCTGCGCAGGTACCGACAGGGTACGAAGCATTTTCAACATTAGCACCGGAGATAAATTCACCGGATGAAGTCAGAATGCATGCTCCGACGCGGAACTTGGAGTATGGGCCTGTTTTTATTAGCTAATGCATCTCTGCGAGACGGAGGACATACAGTAGGCAGTTGCCTTGGCGTCAATGGCCTTGGTGGAGAGAATCTCCAGTTCTTGAGTTGTGAGGCTCATGATGTGTGTTGGAAGGGAGAAGAGTGGAGGGGAAGCCGGAGTTGGAGTTGACGTCGACGTCTTTATCGGGGCTGATAGGCGGCGATAACCGCCGGACTTTATGATTTGTTTGTTTTTCTTCATTTCCGTTGGTTTATAAGTTATTATTTATTGGGTTCATGAAGTCTATGGGTGCGAGGTCTAGAAACAATTGTAGTGCAATGCATGGGAAATGATATGTTCATACCAGTGCGCAGATCCTTTCCAATACCCAGATAGAGGGCATTTCGGTAGCCTTGTGCTATCAGAACAATGAAGCATGGTATACTTCTCAACGGTACCTGGAAAGCCAAGTCCGATACTCATGCCGTACGTTATGATGGTACCGATCAACGAGCCCGCAATACCCTGCTTATCTTTGCCGACAGAGTTGCTAGCAATGATCTTGAAATTGGGGGGAAATGCCTGTAGCTACTATAGAATGATGCTACGGAAATACCACATGAAGAATTCGATAAAGAAGGCATGGAATTGTCTTAGAGAACAATTAGAGAGAGTAATGTTCTACCGGTTGCTAGACCATCTTTAAATAACCAACCATTCACACTGTCACTTACAGAGGAACAGCCTTTCCCTGAAAATCAAGGAATCGTTCCTCCCGATCCGCGGTGTATTCACCAATAACATCGATGCTATTCTCATTAGAAATCCATAACACAAAGATCTCAGATTGGACTTACACTCCAGTTGCGCTAGCATCGACAGTGATATTACCCATGGGGTTCATGTCGGTCTTGGGAAGACCCGGATGAATCAGGAGGACTGGAACACCCTTCGGGCGAAGCTCCAGATCAAGCTCAAAGGCAAGTCGCTCCACAGCAGTCTTGGAGTTCAAACAAGTCAGTTATCCAGGGTTAACCACAGGCTAAAATGGTGCATACCTTGGAAATGTCGTACGCAGCCGTCATATTCACCCCAGTTGTCCCAAAGATCAAGTTGTGCATCTCAAAGTTCTCCTTGAAAGTGGTAATGGATCCAAAGCTACTCCCAATGAATGTGAGTATCTTTTTAGGATAAGTAGACCGCTCAACAAAAGGGAAGAACTCCATGGCGCTCGCGTAAGCACCAAACAAGTTGACCGTCATGTTCTCTTTCAGGCCATCCAGTCCGGCCGCGGTCAGAGGTCCAAGACCCTTGAGGACACCGGCACTGTAGATGACTTGGTCTAGAGTTGAGGTTGTTTGGGAAACAGTTTCCTTCAACAGATGTATGGAGGAAGCATCGGCGACGTCCACTTCAAGGATGTGGATGCGGTCTGGATGGCCCTTGTGCAGCTTTTGAAGATCAACAGCTGTTGCGGGTGACCTGGCTGTTGCATAGATCACTGCAGTGGGATATTTGGCCAGCTATAAAGCTGTCAGCCACAATCTCACAGTATATAAGAAATTCCTACACTTTTCTCAACCAGTTGGAGTCCAATGCCTCGGCTCGCGCCAATGATGAGGACTGTCGATGGAGAGGAAGCCATTGAGGTATAGAGTGGTATGATGATACGAGATGAACTTGAGAGTGATTCCTTGGTTTTGCTTCCAATCCCTAGTGGGCTTTGAGTGGAATTTATATTCGCTTTACGCCACTTTACTCCCACAACGAACACGGCTGGATGTGATTAATAAACGAGAGAATGTGGTCTTCGAGATTCCATGCCAAATCAAGATCAATAATCGCTATCACCTAACTATATAATGTATGGATGTGTAAGTGGTTACCTGTTGATTATTTGATCAGAGTCCGAATGAGTCAGCTGAGGAATTGACCTCGGGAGTTCAGTTGAACTAACATCACGAATACTTTTTTCATTTTGAGCAGTAATCAACGGTAAATCTCTGTCCGCAATACTTCTCTTTGATAGACATGTGATTCATGGTGCCCGCTATACACTGCAATTATCAACATCACGCCCCGGACTCATCCTTATATGGAGTTGCTCCCAGATGCTTCCAAACTGCAGCACTATCAAGCTCGATCTTCTGCTTTTGGAGTGCAATCGTCATCTCGGTGTGTCCATCGTTGAGATAGACGATACTCTTACCCTACTCCCGTCAGTTTGATTCAATTTTTGACTATAACAGAACTCACCAGCCCAAGTGTGAGCTTGGTTAAACCCTCCCACCATTTCTGTTGATAGATGACCTGGTGTTCACCACGGATAGCACGAAGTATATTTTGCGAGACTGCTTGTCCTTGCTCCATGGCAGATCGGCCATTCTTGATCGTTCCAACATTGATCAAGTCCCCCGCGGCGTAGATATTAGAAAACCTCTCATCATTCACCTGAAGGGTTGACCTAACATTGATATGACCAGACGGTGCAATCGCAGAGGATGCGAGGAAGTGGACGAGATCAGAATTGGGCTTCTGACCAATGCATTTAACCTGTATTCATCAGACTCAGGCCTGGGGTGGTTGATTCGAGAACTTACCAGACAGTCAAAGTGAACCTTTCTATCGCCCAGTTCAATATTTCCCGTCTCATCCCGGGGAAGAACAGGCCTCTCCCCAAGCACAAGGTCGATACCAAGATCTTCAATGGCTTTCTTCGCCACATCGTGCATTTTAGACCCAAATCCATCATTCAACAGTGTTTCATGAGAATGAATCAGCGTCACATTCTTCTCCGGATATTGAGACTTCGCATCGGTGGCCAGTTCTACACCTGCAGCACCACCTCCGACAACAACAATATCCCGAGCCTCTTTGAATCGCCGCTGTTGATATTGCAACGCTTTCATCCCATCTTCTTTGCTCTCCCAATTAACCCGCGATGGAAGTCGAGCTGTTGATCCAGTTGCGAGGACAAGAAATTCATAATCAATCCAGTCACCGGATGAAACTTGCACCTTGCCATTCCTACCTTTGCTATCACCGCCAGGCTGGATCGTCGTAACAGAATCAGTGACCCATTGATACGAGCCAAGAGGTGCCTGGAGATACGGCCAGTATGGAATAAGGGCCTTGTGTTCGTATCCTTCCACCACACAGAATCGAGGCAATACCCAGGTTAACTGGAAGTGGCTGTTTTTCTCAATCACAACTACTCGGTATCCCGTTGGTAGAGAGTTGGCCAGACAGCGTGCGGCATGGTAGCCTGCAAAGGAAGCGCCAATAACGACGATGTTTCGTGGATTGGAGGTTGGTGTGTAGGTACGTCGGTGGATGAGAGAGGTGAGTTTGAGTCGAAGTTGGGAGACGGTCTTTCGGATGATTACCACGAAGAGTTTGCCGAATAGCAGGATGTAGCCAAGCATGGTGAACTAGCTGTTCTATGTTTTACATATTATAGAGATTAAGAGATATTGACATTCGAGTTTATATTTCATGTTGACTTTCGCCGGATACTCCGCGGATCGGAGTGGGCTGATCGGAGTATAGTTCGGACATTGACTGATTTGGCATTCGCCGATGTCTGAGATCGGATCTCAGATTTCTTCCTCACATTAGGAATGTCCTTAGTCTCGACCTGTGAATATCTACTATAATAGAAGAAATTAGAATAGTGGCCGATGAACGTGTTGGTAGCTTCTTCATTTTTGTGCACGTCGTACTTGTGTTCGACTTAGACCTCTGCGGCAAGATCCAAAACACAGTGGTCAGCACGATATCCGCAGACCATGAATATTCGCCCCAATATCCAGATTCCCCAACACAAGTCTTCCGTCAGATTCGCTTCTAGGTAGGGTCTGGCAAGTGTACAAAAGCCGTCGCAACAATGACACCCGTGCCAAAGTAATGCGCGAAGAGGTACACGTTCTGAGGAATTTTCCATGAGAGCATACGCTTGGCCATACCGAGAAGACTGTAAAAGCAGAGGAGACGAAGGGGATCACAAAGATAGAAGAGATGCGAGCCCCGAGACGGCCGTTGTAGTTATTATGGGAGATGGTGAGGTAGCAGAGGACATCTCCCTTGCTGACCATGTTGAGATTGACATTGTCGGCATCGAACGTCATTCTGCCAGGCCTTTGTCTTGGTCCAAAGAAGCATGGGAAGCCACGAAGGGCGAGTATCATTGATACATTTTATAAAAGTGTCCCTGAGTACCTTGGGATTTGAGAATGGACCTCAACCTTGTTACCTAGCTCATCCAGGAGCTAGACATCGGCTAAATCGCCATGGATATGGGTATACGTGTGCAGGGGCCCATAGGGCTGAATCCTGTGGAGGTCGACGTGCAATATGACTTTAACTGCTCCGTGATTGGTCTCGGGTTGAAACTCCGAGTGGAGCGGATATTCTCCCAGGATTGACGCTGTTCACACTAGACCTCCAGTGTTGCGATGGGATGTTTCAGCTCAGGAGCTCATGCTAGCTTGTTAAGTATAGCCAGCAGCGCGATGTGGGAGAAGAGAAGCTCATATCAAAAGTTGTGCAAAGACTATCTCGGCCACACCACACCGGGTCAGCAGCATTCCATGACCGGGTAGAAAGATGAAATCTAGCACTGGAGGAAAGGAAACCGTAGAATTTATATCGAAATAGAAAGAGTTCAGCCTCAGCTGACCATGACTAATCGGTGTTTCCCCGCATGGCATCAACAACTCAAGACTTCCAACGTCAACATACTCTCGACGATGGCTCATCCAGGAGTGCAGGTCATCGACGGCCGTAAAACATTCATCCCGCTAGGTAAGTCCTTGACCCTAGCTCCAGAACCATCTCTCACAATCCAGAAAACAATCCCGATACCATCACGCATCTATGTAGAAACCTGGGCATATCTCCTGCCTTGACATTTCACGATGTCCTCTCTACAGCTCCCGACATGCTATCTCATATCCCTCGGCCCGTGAGCGCCCTCATCCTGCTCGCCGACAGACCCATCTACATAGCTACTCGCTCCGCCGTGGAACCCACCATCCCTCTCTATACAGGGAGCGGGCCTGACGAGCCAGTCTTATGGATGAAACAGACGATTGGACATGCATGTGGCCTGATGGCGGTGCTACATGTGGTTTTGAATCTTGATTCTGGTAAACATGTGACTGGATCAGAGCTACATGCGCTAGTGAAGAAGGCAGTTGAGCTTGAACCAACGGAGAGGGCTGAGTTGCTATATCAATCCAAGTTCTTGGAGGGGGCGCATATGGATGCTGCGTCGCAGGGGTGTTCGATTGTGCCATCGCCGCGGGATGACTGTGGGTTTCATTTCGTGGCATTTGTGCAGAAGGATAGGAAGGTGTGGGAGCTGAATGGAGGTATGAATGGGCCGTTGTTGAGAGGGGAGTTGGAGGGTGATCTGCTCTCGGATAAGGGTTTGGAAATGACGGTCAATGGCTTTTTACAGGCTGCTGAAAACGTGGATCATAGGGGTGTCAGTATTGTTGCTGTGTCAGGATGAGCTTGGAGGATCAAGGAATGGAGCTCTATTGCCAGGATCTTTTGTGTACATATCAAATCATGACATAAAGTTTCTCATCCAGCAATCTCTTGAGCTGACACGCATAGGTCAAAGCCTCAATTCTTCGGCCAATTTGATGGCTCCGACGCGGAAGCCAGGAACAGTGTTTTCCCTGCTTCATGATAGCGTGTTGGATTGGTGATTCTGGGTGACAATGTAAGGAAAGGCAATGGAAAGTGTAGTCAAAAATTGACTTGGAATATATTCGGGGTATAACGCGGTGCAAAAATCCGAAGTTTAAGTAATGGGAAATCCAAGAGGAAATCCGGGAACATGATCGTCCGGACGGAGAAAACACAAGTCTATATGCAAAAATCTCTAAGTGTTTCTCTTTTTCTTTCATCCAACGTATTGCCGTAATCCTTCATAGACAGAGAAAATAAAGGCGGAACTGGGCGCCGAGCGCGCGCAGGTGATCCCGCACCCGCGGTACATGCCCTTTAGCCCTTGCTGTCGCCACAACGCCTTGGTCACGCTCCAGAAGGTCTGTCGCTGGGCGCTGACGGGGAGTCGGGAGATATCCTCGGTCTGCATTCGAGACTTAATTGTGTCGGCAGGGTAGAAGAGGAAGTTGTAGCTGATGCCAGCCGTTGCGCCAGCGATCATTTGTTGGTAGACGGGGAGTGAGTCAGAGGCTGGTCGCGCCTGTGACTTGTTGTAATTGCGGAAAAGCGATGATACACCTTCGTATCCACCGAACCACGCCGCGCTGCCACCTGTCTCACGAATAAGTGTGCCCATCTGGCCGCGCCAGAATCCCCTCAATCCTTCCTGGCGGAAAATGGTCGCGACCAGTGCCATGGGACCAGACGGTTTAGCGGCCGACTCGGCAGGAACCTGCATCTTGCATTTCACCAACTCGATCGGAGTGAGCGCCAACGAGGTAATTGATCCCGAGAGCGCACCGCTCGCCACGAGGGCCGGGAACGGTAGGTGCTCTACATTAGGATACACCGTGGCGCGCAGGGTATCCTGGATGAGTCGATAACTGAAGAAAAGACAGCTAGTCTCCACGGCGGCCCCGGTCATCGGGGCGCTGATACCTCGGTAGAGTCCCCGGAAGCCATCGGTAGCGAACGACTGGCGGAAACAGTCCAGAGGGCCGGAGTATCGAAGAGGGAGATGTTCGGGTTGTGACTGTAATCGGACCTTGACGGTATCGAAGGGGTACTCAATAAGTTTGCCTGCCATTCCTGCCGCCTGAGAATTCGTCAGTGTCTGTTCTCTCCTGCAGCCAAAGACTCCTTACCGATCCAAAGACGATGTCCTTCATGGCCTCCAGGCCCTGGTTGGGCGGGAGCGATGGCAGCTCCATCGGCCGCTCAGTAATGATCGCATGCTCCGTCGCCATCAAGTAATTTTAAGAGAAGAAAAGAGGGTTATCGGCAGGACATGGTAAGACGGGGGTGTAAAGAGGGATTAAAAGCGAAGTCGAGGGTAGTGGGGGGAGGGGCGGTGTGAGGGATTTGATGGGCCTACGAGGCTTGCCAAGCCACCAGCACAGGAAGCGAACAAGGAAAGAGAAGGAAGTTGGAGGGGAAAGAGAAGAAAAGCCCGTTGGAGAAAGTGAAAACGAGTGAAGGGTGGAGTCGAAGTGGCATTTTCTGTCTAGCGCCTCGTGCCAAGCCATTTTATCAGATCGAGATAATCAAGAAAAACTCGGATCCTCGAGACCTCTGCCGCTTCACGCTTCTTCCACCCGACACTCTCCCACTTACTTCTACCAAGTGCCATTGTTTCAAGAGGTCCCTCACCATGTCCACTGCAACAGAGACCCCGACCGTCCCCCCAACGGGCATGCGGAAAAATGGTCAGTGAAAAAAAAATAATTAATGCCCAGTCCCCACTTCCCTGCTGTTCCTCATCTCGGCTGACCCGATCGGACTTATAGGCAAAAACTGGCATGGCACCAAGAAGGCATTCCGCCCTAATGCCGGTTTGACTTCATACGCTAAGCGTCAAGAGGCGCGCAAGCACCAGGACGCCGTCAAGGAGTTGGAGCGTGAGATGAAGGAGGAGCGTGAGGCCGAACGTCAGGTATGTGAACCTTATTGCTTCCCGTGCTGTCTCACCTCGGTCATTTTGACTGTCTCCATTCCGGTGGTCTCCATAATACTGCACTATCTCCGACCTCACCTTCCAAGAACGGTATCACTGACCGAGAATATCTGCCCAGGCCCATATCCAACGCATCAAGGACCGCCGCGAGGCCAAGGAGGAGAAGCTCCGGTATGAGAAGATGGCAGAGAAGATGCACCACAAGAGGGTTGAGCGTCTCAAGCGCAGAGAGAAGCGCAACAAGCTGCTCAACTCGTGAGCGGCCAGATTGTCGAGGTCCTTTTTTCCATATCGCCATACCCTACTTTGCATGTGTATATACATCGGCTCGGGACTTTTGGCGACAGACTCATGGCATGGGCTGATTACAGGCGTTCTGAGGGTTCTAAGTCACTATAATAGCGAGTCAAACGAACTTTTTTTTTCTGTTACATCTTGCTATACTTTACGTTTGATAGTAGAATTGAGTAGAACACATTAGTCGTAATTGCTACGCAGATTATAGTCGGAATTAGCCAATATTCATAAACATCAACATGTAGTGCAGTACGCTGCCTATCGTAGTTGACACGGTCAGACCAGAAACGGCTCGTTTCCGATTATCAAGTTACAAAGAGAGATATACCAACACAATGGTGCACTTGTTGATCTTATAATTATCGATTTACCACGGCTTCTACTGCATGTGCTGATGATACCTGCAAATCGCATACAGCCATCGCCGGCGGAAACACATCCAGAAGACATCCTCGCCGGCTTCGAAAAGTAGTTGGATTAGGATATGGAGACTTACACTACCACGATACTGGCCTGAGAACGGCATTCTTCGTGTCTCCTGAGACCATAGTACTGAGGGTTAGAGAGATAGTAAGGCTCAAAACAATCATATTCACAATTATGAAGCATATCCAGACCCTTGAGTGGGCGACATCTTACTATGGCACATATACCTTTTATTCACTCCACCAGTCTAGGAGAGATCAGATTCAACACAAGAATAATCATTCTGCAGCATTATTCCATTCAGCATGATTGGAGGATGAGGGTGCATGGTCAGTAAGTTACCTAAGGGGTTAAAGAAAACTATAAAACGAGGCCAACGAGAGGATGGATTGAGGACAGGATGAGAGGATGACAGGATTAGTTGACACTACTATCTCCTCTTCAACCCTCTTAAGCAACTGTAGATGTCATGTAGTAAGCGAAGAAGCCCTGCGGTGCTTGCAGGTGGAAGATCTTATTTAAGCTATGCCGCTGATCCTTGGCGTCATCGGTCAAGTCGCCCACTCCACAACTCCGACAAGCTTCCCCAAGCTTTTCTTTCACGATGAGTCGCCATGGAACCTCCATACAAGAGCCCATCCTTTGCAAGTTCTCGAGCAACATCAGCCACATTCCCTCTCTCTAAGAGCTCTACCCGAAGCCAAGCGCAACCCAATGACCGACAATCCACCCCGGAGGAACTTTCCGCAGTCAACACGCACGAAAGCAAAACCGACAGACACTCCCGTCGCCCTAACCGCTATGGCTCAGAAGACCGTGGGGTCTCTCCAAAGGGCGAGGCATCACATACTTCGTCTTCCTCGCGACGAACTCGCCCATCCCCTTCACCTCGGCAACTCGTGGAGCCCGCGGGATACGATGGCTCGAGGTCCCACCGCCATAAACATAGCAAATCGCGGGAACTACGGTTTCCTCGTCCGATGAGCCATTTGGCTTCATCAGCAAGTGCGAGAGGGCTATTGCCTACGTGGTCTGGTGGGAGGGATAAGGACCGTGATGGGGATGATGGGTTGTTGAGGCCGATTACAAGGGAGACCACGAGGTCTAGATGGGGGTCGGATTCGACAGGTCTGGATGGGAGTCGCAAAGGGAGTTTATTCGACCCGCCTGAGCAGGAGCGCTTGGGGCCGATACGACGGCAGGAGATTCAGTCGCCGGAGGATTTGGAGAGGGTCAAAAAGCGGAGAAAGCAGGGTGAAGAGTATGCAATGTTTCTCTCTGCTGTGGGTGCATGATATATTAATTGTTACGCAGGTATCTACGATCTGCGCTGGCTTCTATTGGAACGTTGGCCACGGATGTTACGCGTCGGCTGGACTACACCTATTACAATCTACTTGAGAAAATCACAGCACTCAACTCGACCATCTCGTCTTTCCAGGAACTATCCGACTCTGCCTCGACGCTTCTCAACAATTTCGAACGTGAAACTGCCGGGTTGGACCAAGATATCCGAAAACAGATCAGCGACCTCAAAGGGTTTGAACTGCAGATTGAAAAGGCAGATGCGCTAGACCAGCGCATGAAAGCAGGCAGACAGCGAGTGGAAGAACTAGGCAAGAGACTTGAGACCGTACGACACGAAATAGATAGCTGGGAACAGCGCGAAACCGAGTGGCAAACACGCACCAGTCGTCTTTTGCGCATCTTCTGGGGTATTGCCACTAGTGCACTGCTGGTGCTTGTGCTCGCCCTCGTCCTCCAGTCCTGGCCACCATTCCAGTCCCCCCACGCTGAATTGTCACGCCTGACAGCGTTGAACCAATCCTCTGTGCCACCCCAGTCCGATGCATGGGATTCAATCCTTGGACTAGACGGGAAAGAAAACGGGTCTGCTGCAGGGGCCTTGCCGTACCCGCCCAGCCTTGCCGATCGCCGCGAGAGCCTGGCAAAGGCTAGCCATACTTTGACGGAGGACCGGTCGGGACCCGATGCTGTGCCTACAGAGCATGATCCACTGAGGGTGTTGGATGAATTATGAAAATGCCTGTCCTCTTGTCTCCCCGAGATAGACTTTTCTGTGAAACAGGAATCGGGGGCTTTGCAGTCCTTTTGCATGGGATTGAGTCTTGCATTTGTACTTTTAATTTATTTCTGTCATGATACCCAGTCTGCAATGGATTCGTAGTCGTCATTACGGCATGGCCGCTTCGCTCTTCTTCTTCTTCTTGTCCTCGATGAACTCGATGTTGGCCTCGGGAATCTTATTTCCGTGCACCTCGAGTAGCCAGTCGGAAAGGTCGTCACTGACATCTCCTTGGACGGTAATCTCCTCAATGCCTGCTGGCGACCGGGTCACCGAGGACCCAGTGGCAAACTTCTTGCCCAAATCCTTTGCAATCTTCTTGTTCTCCAGGCCAAACACCTCCAGACCGATGACCACCGTGACGTACTTGCGCTTGTTCCGTTCCACGCGCTTAATCAGGACCTTGGAGGCAGCCTTGCGCTCACTATCTCGTGCCTCGTTTGCCGCAGCTTTGGCTTCCTTCTTGGCAGCATCCTTGGCGGCACGCTCTTGCGCTGAGACAGACAGGGTAGAGAGGTTGGCGTTCAAAGCATCTAGTGGAGAGTCAGTTATCAGGTATGCCGCCTCATCTCGGGATTGACTAGCTGCAGGAAGTACACAGCCCCTGGGAGCTCCATACCTTCAGAGTATAGCTTATCCCACAAGCCCGACTCGTTATCCTTGAGCCATTCTTCACACTTCTTGGCTGTACCCCCAAATTCACAGTACTATCCTCCGCGGGTTAGCACAGAAGCACAGAAGGATGTAGGTGATCCCGGGTAGTAAGCTTTTTGCGGGCGCTATCCTCTGGCCAGAAGCTATGCCACGCACTAGCTGGGGGGTGATGATAAGGGGGGAGCGGGGAACGGGCTGGACCTTGACATCCAAGGAGAGGGACAAAACACGATCGTACCTCTGGGGGCAATGTGCAAACTATCGGAATAGATTCCGTCAGCGCTATTCTCCTCCAAGGTTCTGCGCCACGGGGGGTCCTCACCTCCACAGTAGACCACCTGTCTTGCGGGTTCTGATCCTGATTCCTCCATGATTTGAGAATGATCTTAGTCTAGACTTCTCAGCTGTTCAGAATCAACACATCGCGGGGCGGAGGGGCAGTTCTGCCAGCTAGGCCGCTTTGGGGAGTCACGTGGGTCGAGAATGGATCGGAGCGAGTTGATAGTGTAATGATCATCCTTCATCCTAGATCCTACGCCGAGAACATATGACACCATTTTGATTTACATGGGTTCAAGTACAGTGGCAAACAACAGAATCCCTTTGTCACGACATCCTATCTCTGTGATAGCTCATCCTGCGATCCACTGGGCCCCAGGCCAAGTGGGCGTGAGAATGCAGGCGCTGAACCGTTAGACTGCATGTCGTGATATGATAGCGTCTATTGGTGCCCGGTTGAGGATCCGCAGGGCTGATAAGATAGCTCGGAGTAGTGTGGGCAGTAGTAGCCAGGCGCCAGGGGAAGAGGGGATATAGACTACGTCAGCTAGCTGTGTTGGCGATATACCCCTTGTGAAGTCGAGCAAGCCAAGTCTGATATCCTCGATATGAGCCAATAATGCATCGTCGTGGTGACAGACGTTAGGGGCCCGTGGGGAGAGGAACTGGGGTCTGCAGTAGTGGGAGATAAATGTCTCCGAGGAACACGAAGTACAGTTTCAAGTTCCAGAGGGCCTGAACCCGATTGACGGTGACATGCGGCGAGGGCCAGTTCCCACTGGTCGATTGACATTAACAATGGGCGTCTGTTGAGGGTTTAGTTTAAGGCCAATCATGCATCCAAAGGTTCCAATGCAAGCGCACAGACAAAGGCAATTCCTGTCCGACTCGTAAAAGAGCTTTCCTCTCTGTGTTGCCCTCCTATCTCTCTCTCGGCCGTCTGTGTGGTTCCGACAATCGCATGCGCCACCACACTAACTTCCTTATACTTGTAAAACCTTGGAATAGACATGCAACCTTCCAATCAGCCCAATCCAGAATGATCTCGATCCAGCCTATCGTCCGGTCGACACACCTCCGTATTTCGCCTGGATAGCTCGGCTTTGATCCCCATCGGCCCGTCGATCGTGTTTCCGAGGTGTGGTTGACCAACCGGATTCCCAGAGGACAACTACCATTATGCGTCATGACAGCATTCTAGATAAGGTAGCAGAGAAGAGAGAATAGAACATGAACCACGAACACCAACCACAAACCACAAACCACAACCACAAACCACAAACCACAAATCACAAACCACAAACCACAAATCACAAACCACAAAACAGGGAATAGAGTGTCAAGGAAGGCAAAGAAAAGGTGCTCAGGCCTGCAGACTCTCGGTCCCCCAGATGTGTAGATCCACTCCCAGCCGTTATAGTTGACGACTTGCAGATGTGGAGAATTTGGTTGCACTAGATTTTCGTCCGGTCTAGCCTCATAATAATAGACAAAACATCCATGTAAAATGATCGAGTGGCGAGAATATCCCCCCTATATCAAGTTGTATGTTCGTTGCCTTTTCTCTCTCACCTGTGGCACTTTTCTCCGCTTCTCCACGTTCTGCCCCAATTCCCCGTTTCCTTGGTTCTCCCCTTCTGTCTTCTATCTTTCTCTCTTCTCGTTCTCCCTTCTCTTTCTCTCTTCTCTTTCCTGTGGATCATCCCACCTGATCCCCAAGTCCCTATGATCTTCCTGGCTTGGTCTTGATCTACCCGCCTGACCCCCTTTGTCCGCATTACATCATACGGCCATGACGGCGCTGCTAGTCCCCCGCGAAAACCCTTCGCGTTTTTCCCCGGATCCTCGCCAATGTCCCACCGTGCAACGATATTTCCTGGGAGATCAACTTGATAGCAAGTTACCCATGCAAGATGCTTATCGGGCTAGGGATAACTCCCTCCCGTCCACCTTATCCGCACCTCCCTCTCCAACTTTCATGCCCGTTGCTCAGCCACGCGCCTACCCCAACCTAAATAATTTGCCTTTGGAAGATGAACTTGTCCTTCCCTCTTACGACGAGCCTATGCGCAATGCTCTAGAGCCCGAAGATGAGAGTGACGCCTCAACGGAATCACACCCAGCCTGGGCGGCAGCCCCTGCTGTGGATGACACTTCTATCGAGGATGAGCCCTCAAGACATGTGGACTACCTGTCGCATGACTGGAAGGAAGAAGATATCTGGTCCTCGTGGCGCTATGTGACCAGCCGGAGGAATGACTACAGTAATGGAGTACGACTGGAGAATGCCTCGTGGAGGACATGGGCCAAATCCAAGCACAATCTAAAGACCGTCTCGCCGGAGAGCCTTAATTGGTAAGTGCCGACTCATCCCTTTCGTCTGATATCTCATGTTGACTCTCCAAACAGGCTAAAAGATTGTGATGTCACCTGGCTCTACGGCCCATTGAAAAGTTCTGGCGAGCGTGCGACCCCTTCTCCTCCTCCCAGTCGCCTGGACACCCCGAACTCTTATTTAGATCGGAAACCGATCTTGAAAAAGAAGACTGCTTCGGAGGCCATCCTCCAGCGGTCCCTCTCCCAACATACGTTACTCCAGCATGCCGGAGCCATTCTAAAGGCACAAGAAGCTGAGAATGGCTGGGCTCGTCCTCCCTTCCCGAGGTCCAATACGGATTTGGACCAGTTACATCACCGGACCGGCAGCTCAACTTTCTCTCTAGGCGGCACTCTCACGACGTCGTCATCCTCCGGCATGGCATCTCCGATTGAACGCCGCCATATTCACTTTAACAATGAAGTTGTGCAATGCATTGCCGTCGAAGCCAAGGGTTTCGACGAGTGGCCAGCGACCTTTGCCGATGAATCATCGGATGATGGCGTGGTCATGATGAGGCAGATCTCAAACCGGTCGCCCAGCACTCGCAGCACCCCTCGCAACAGTTTCAGCGAGAGTAAGACCATCGCTCCCCTACCTTCTACCACCCTCAAGTACCGGGGTGACCCTCCAGAGCCTCGTCCCCAAACGATACTAGGTTGTTGGTCCACCCCGAATGCTTCCACATTATCACCCTCCCCCTCTGTAGAAACCCTGCGGCCAGAACCTTCGGCGAACTTCCTTTTAGATGATGATGAAGATCCCAGTTTGGATTTTACGGGTAATTACCCTGGTCGCGACCGCCCTTGGTTTGTCGAGGACGATGCAACTTCAGACCGTCCATTGCGGTTGACAGCCTCGGGCATGTTCATGCCTGAAGGTGAAAATGAAACGCCCAGCTCCAGCATCTTGGATCGAGTCGTGGACACTGTGAACACGGCACGAGACATTGCCCATGTGATCTGGAACGTGGGCTGGCGACGATGAACCAGCCCGTACATAATGAAAGGGAAAAAAGGAGGCACGAAGGTGTCCAAGCTGTATAGGTTCCCCGTGTACGGAATATAACGAAGTAATGCCATAATAAAACAGCCTGAGAATTTAATCTATATCATCTACACCCTATACTTTATACAGAGTACTCTGCAATATAAACTATCAATCTAATAAGTTAACGATGAACGTTAATAGGGCGTTCATGAAGTAGATCGTTCAACTGCCCCACAGCCCCTGATCTTTCTCCCGAATTTCATCTCCGCGTTTCTCCCCCTACCCACGGCAAAAGTTGATCTCTGACTTTTGGCATGGAGAACGTCAATGTCACTGAATTGGTCGAGCGCCTGGGCAGCGACGAAGATGCCGTGCGCAAGATGGCCGTCTTCAAGCTCCAGGGCAACATTGGAGACCCGTCCTTTGCGGACCTCTTCATTGCAGAGGGGGGTTTGGTCCGATTACGCTATTTGACTCTCCATGCTACTGGAAATACTCTGGCTTACAGTTTGACGAGCTTCGCCAGACTGCTCGACGTGGATAAAGGCTGGGAATGTGTTGATCAGGAGTTGGTGGAACGGGTGAGCTCTCTTTGGGCACTGCAATGTCTTGCCTTGGAGTCTAGTCTCTTCTATCAGATGCTAATATGAGTCTCTTACAGATTGTTGAGCTGATTGTCACCCATCCCCTGGTCAATATTCTTCGAGGCGCCATGTCGATTCTCGTCTCCGTCGTCTCCCATCCCTACATCGGGAACCGTGCATCCCAGGTAGACCATTTTGGTTTCCGTGCCTTAAAACCCGCCATTGCCATATACCCGCAGTTCCTGGAAATGCTAGTGAGCCGACTTTCCTCCGCCGACCACGCCCTGTGCGCCAATGCGCTGCAATTGATCAACTCCCTCATGCGTGACTCGATCGCACACGACTCCGAAACAGAGTGGCCGAAGTTTATTCAGAAGCTGCAGGATTTGGGTGTGATCAGGGCTGTTTATGTACTCATGCAGGACTCTGCTCTTCAAGACCTGGCGCATCCGTTGCTCGAATTCCAGTCGTTGACCAAAGTGCTGCTGCGGAAATGGCGAGACATTCCAGTCAACCAGGAGAAGCCCGAGCATCGCCGCGCACTGAAGGGGGTTCACCTGGCCAGCAACCCGCAGAAGCACCCCGACGAGGCTACTGAGAATGGCGACGACACACAACGCTCAAAACGACACCATCCGGAGAAGTGGAGGCGGCTTGGATTCGAGACGGAAAGCCCAGCTGTGGAGTTCTATGAGGTTGGTTTCCTAGGCATGATGGATCTGGCAGACTATGTGCGCAGCCATCAGGATGAATTTCAGAAACTGCTCTTGGAGCATTCTACAAAGCCGGCACGGCAACGGTGCCCTATCGCACGCGCATCTCTGGCTGTGACATCAATTTTATACGAGCATTTTGAGGTGGACAAGTCAGAGGTGGATGATACCAAGACATATCTCATTTCAGAATCCCGCTCGGGCTTTGATAGACTGTTTCAGCCATTGCTATTACACTGGACCCGGCTACATGTCGCTGGCTTACAGGCCTTTTTCCGCTTGTGGAAGGCAACTGCCGCCGAAGTTGAGGATTTGGACAAACTCATCGAGCTCGTGCGCATCCTCATCGAATCCGTGGTGGGCGGAGCGTCTCGGGCCAAGGATGTACAGGACGTGGAAGAGGAGCTGGCCGATTTCGAATATAATCGTCTGCGCGGGCTACAGATGGAACTTCTCGAACTTACGTACGAGGATGCATGGGGTCAGCACTTGCGCCAGGTGCGCGAGGAACTCCACCACGAGGCCCTTCAGTTCGTCAAGGAGCAACGGATCCGATGTCTGCTTCGAGGTGCCTGGTTCGCTATGGACTCTGGCTCCAAATCTGATGGAGCAGTGCAGAAGTCGATTGGGTCGCATCAATTTGCTCAACTCTCTCACAACCGACGCTACTTACACTTCGGGGCATTTAAATCCATAGGCGACGGGGCTCCGGAGCTGGATACTTTGCCAGAGAAAAGTAAGAGCTGCCTATCCACAATAGTGATGTGTTTGATACTAACATCCCGGCCAGTTGATCTCTCAATCGTGTCATCTGTTGTCTCCAACATCTCCACGGCGCCAGACCATGCTTCTTCAGCCACAGTGAAGTCTGCACCCCGTCAACCTGCAACCAAGATTACTATTCACGGTTATGCTCCATCTACTTCTAGCGGCCAAGGCAAGGGGCCTGGCCACACCCGCTCGGCCAGCAGGACAACCCAAAAAGAGGTAGTCCTGCTCACGCTGCGGCCTTCATCACACAGCATTGCATCCGAATGGCTGGATGGTCTATTGATGCTCCTCAACCAGCAACCCATTACGGCAGAGACCACCAAGCTGATTGATCTGGTCAGCAACTACGGGTTGAAAATCCGTCTACTTAACGTTCGCTTTGATGATGCGACCTTCGCAGGCGAGGCCCCTCAGGTACCTGCTCGAGATGGCTTGGATGAAGATTATTATTATGATGTATTTGGCGGCGCATAGCCTGAGCGGACTTTTTATATTTGGGGGGATTTGGTTTCTGGGGGATCTGGTCAATATACCCATCATGGCTGGATGTGCACATTATTATAAATCTGCAAATAATACATCAACTACAACTCTACTAAATTAATATGAGTATACTACAGTATATAAATAAGTACTAAATACTAAGTTACACTATAAACACTAGATGGATACATATTTATGTTGGGCTCCACGCTTGGCGTCATAAGCTTATCGCGTATTTCAACTTCTCCAGACCAACTCCGGGGTCATGGACAGTCGTCCCTCGAAAAGACGCCGATCCGACAAGGATGGAACTTCTGTATCAAGGTCTCGCTCTAGAAAATCCACAGTTGATATCAGTGAATCAACCTCTGAACCCGTCGCCCTGTCCTCTCGTCCAAAACCCGCCGAATCGTACACATCAACCCGTGTCCCTTCGTGCTCACCCTCTCCAATTAAGAAAACCAAGTCGTCACCGAAGCCAGATTCAAAGTCCAAGTCCTTGCATACATTTTTCCAACCAGCGACAGAAGGACAACGGTGGGCCCCCCCGCCCGAGAAGAAACAAGCCCTCCCAACGGTCACAGAAACAGTGGATGTCGATTTAATCGAAGACGACTACGATTCCTACGATGAGATATTTACGCAGCATCTGGCCAAAGAGCGGACGGGTCTGACGACTTGCGTGAGCTCCAAGACGCGTCCTCCTGCGCCTAAACCACCACCCAAACCGCGAAGAAAGACACAAGCGAAACGATTTATTCTACCCCCAGATGTAACGAATGGGGCAACAAAGAAACAGGCAAAGTCCCAGCCGGCTGGGGTACCTGACCGGCGACCATGGGCTCAACGATTCGCCCCAGCCAATCTAGGCGAGTTGGCTGTTCATAAGAAAAAGGTCTCCGATGTGCAACATTGGTTGGAAGACGCCTTTTCAGGGAGACGGCCTGAGGTGAGTGTCAAGCAATTGAGCATGGTTATATGCTTGTGGTTACGAACTGGTTCTAACATGAGCAGAGGTTACTCGTCCTGCGCGGTCCGGCAGGCAGTGGGAAAACCACCACTATAAATCTTCTTTCCGAATCACTTGGTTATGATATTATCGAATGGAAGAATCCCCCGGTTTTGGATTTTGGATCCCGGGACTATCAATCTGTGAGCGCTCACTTTGACGAATTTCTTGGACGTGGGGATAAGTTTGGAGGACTTGACCTCGACCGTACCGACAATTTCGATGCCCAGCAAGAGAGCTCTCGGGATCATCGAATTCTGCTTGTTGAAGAGTTTCCAACGGTACTTACTCGGGGTTCCTCTCACATCACGGCTTTTCGAGCGTCTCTTCAGCGCTATTTGGCTGCCGCGGCGACTGATCATGCACTTGGCAAGGCTGGGTTGGCCCATCCGCCTATTGTTATCATTGTATCGGAAACGTTGCTGGGGTCTGCATCCTCAATCTCGGACAGCCTGACAGTTCATCGATTACTTGGGCCGGTCATCTATAATCACCCCGGGACGACTATTCTCGATTTTAATGCCATTGCGCCTACGTTCATGCAAAAAGCTTTGCGATCTATCCTCGAAAGAGAATCGCACGATTCCAAACGTGCTCAACTTCCCGGCCCAAGGGTCATCGACAAAATCTCCGAAATCGGAGATATTCGCAGTGCAATATCATCACTTGAATTCCTTTGTTTGAAGAGAGACGGCGCCGGTAAATGGGGTGGCAATGCGGTCAAAACGAAAAAGGCCAGAGCCGAAGTCGCTTTGACGGCGATGGAGCAAGAGTCTCTCAAGATGATTACGCAGAGAGAGGCCAGTTTGGGTATGTTCCATGCCGTTGGAAAGATAGTATACAACAAACGGATGGATCCCAGTCTCGTCGAGGATGATGGCGAGATCCTTCCGTCGCCGCCAGACTACCTGCGTCGCTACCACCGAGCCAAGGCCTCGCAGGTCTTGGTGAATGATCTGGTCGACGAAACCGGAACAGATATTCCAACCTTCATCAGCGCCCTTCATGAGAACTACCCACCGTCTTGTGATGGGGACGATTTTACAGATTCTTTTAACAACTGCATCGAGGCACTGTCCGACAGTGATATCCTGAGCGCCGACCGCCGACTAGGAGGCGCGCGGGCAGGAGTCGGGACCGGAGCTACTGCGCTCAGTAGCGGTGTCGATGTACTACGACAGGAGGAAATGAGCTTCCAGGTTGCGACGCGAGGCCTTCTTTTTGCGCTTCCATGCCCAGTGAAGAGGAAAGTCGGGTCCGGGGGTGTCCGAAGCCGCGCGGGTGATGCCCACAAGATGTTTTACCCAGCATCTCTGCGTCTATGGAGAGAGACTGAAGAAATCGACGGACTGGTTCATTCTTGGACTAATCGATTACTCGACCCCTTCAGCCAGTCTTTGACGGATTCAAGCTCTGATCTGACGGGTGTCAAATCCTGGAAAACTCTCCAGATAGGAAAGTCGGTGGCAATCAGTTCAAGTGGTAAAGAAAAGCTCCCGAGTGTGATCACAATGATGCCTCGCCATGATCTTCTACTGCATCAGTTGCCCTACATGGCCATCATCCGGCGCCATGACCCGGACAGTTGGCAATTGGACAAGATCACCAGCATCCGGGCCAATGATAGCCTTCGCGAAGATCTCATGGATGATGTAGAGGAACCTTCTCGACAATGGCGGTTGAAGCAGCCCAGTAGCAATGCTTTTGGACCTCGGCTTCCCCAGGAAGAAGAGAAGTTGTTCCTCAGTGACGATGACATTGTGGATTAGGAGCTTGTGTATACTTCAATCTCAAATATCAAGACATGTCTATGTAGATATTTGAGCATGTAGAGTGTAGAGTGTAGTTGTATGTGTAGCCATTAAAGTGCCGGGCGGTACGCGCCGATCTTACTCCCAAGATCCACTGTCTGTTGTCAACTTCCTCCAGTACATATAGCACATTCAGTCCAGGTTCAAACCTTCGTTTTATTTCAAAGATATCGTGCTGACAGTCAAACAGGTAGAATGCTCAATGACAACGACTCTCCTTTGAGACGAGGGCACAATGACTCCTACCTGATAACTCGCTCCCGTGCTGGCTCTGTCAACACACCGAATACCACCATTGTCTCGCCAAGCGCGTCTCAGTCTCGGAAGCCCGAAGGCAAGTCGGATTATGGCCAATTGAAGAGAGATGTGCCCGGCCTAGCGGCTGCGGCTGTCCATGCGGCAGTCCCCAGTTGGACAACCATGATCTTAATGATCTCTCTCATCTTTGGTGGCTGTTGTGCAAATGTGAGTCTCTCCGGCTTTTGGTTTGGTTATGGCTGATGGGTGGCTAGGTCTTTGCGCTGGAGGCAATTATCAAGTAAGTCAACGAGTCAACGGGTGAAGCCACTTGAGGCGTGCCAGCACTATACTGATGTTTGTCTTACAGAGAACAACCTACTGCCGGTAAGCAATGAGTTCTTCAGGGTTACAAAACGCTTCGTGCCATCTGACTCGATTCCCTCCGCACAGGTCCTTTGATCACCTTCGCTCAGTTCGTGATTTGCGCACTATTTACCCTTCCAAGCTTCCTTTCCTTCTCCGCCGGACCACAATCACTATTCCTTGTTCCTCGCGCGATCCCCTTGAAGTCGTGGGTGGTATATACAGCTTATTTTGTGACGGTAAACCTCTTGAACAACTGGGCATTCGCATACAAGATCTCTGTGCCGCTGCATATCATCCTGCGGTCTGCTGGCCCTGTAGCTTCCATGGTGACTGGTTATATCTATAATGGAAAACGCTATTCCCGAGGTCAGATCGCTTCGGTGGCCATGCTGAGCGTGGGCGTGGCAGCCGCAGCATTGGCCGATGCCCAGGCCAAAGGGATGTCAATCACAGTCGAGTCGCCTGATACCGACGTCGACATGATGACTACTGCGACAGGGTTCACCATCCTCGCTCTGGCAATGATTTTGTCCGCCTTCCAGGGAATCTACGCGGACCGCCTATATACCACTTACGGCAGAGATCATTGGAAGGAGGCTCTCTTCTACTCGCACACGCTCTCGCTACCTATATTCTTCACAAGCTACGCGCAGCTGTTGTCTCAGTGGAGGGTGGTAGCTTCATCACCATCTTTGCTGTCTCATCTCAACCGTGATATCTTGTTAGATCCGTCTGTGTCGAGTTTAACGAAGAGTACTGCGTTCTCGGTGCTGGATCAAATCCAACACCACCCGTTCGTCCAGTCTATACTTACACAACTTCCCGTGCAAGTGGCATATTTGATTATGAATGCCCTGACGCAATACCTGTGTATTCGCGGTGTTCACCTTTTGTCCGCCAAGTCGTCATCATTGACAGTCACCATCTTTTTGAATATTCGCAAGCTGGTGTCGCTGCTCTTGTCAATCTATCTGTTTGGGAACCATCTTGCTGATGGTGTCTTGGCTGGAGCAACCCTGGTGTTTGTTGGCGGTGGTCTGTATGGCTTCGAGGGTGCTCGTCTACGGAGTACGGCCAAGAAGAATCAATGATACATGGAGCTCTAGATATGTATCAACCTTCCGGACCTAGACAGAATATATATCTATGGCATCTTGTATCACATACAAGGAAATTGCAATTTCCGCACGATCTTCACAAAATTGGCTCACAGCTACGGGATATTAGACATTCTGATCATAACGGATTGGTCGAACCTCGAGAAAAGGTGAAGATATATCGATATCATGTGCAGGTCGCAATAATTGTACATAAATTGAGTTAAGAGCAACACAAATCTTCCACGCCATACGGCGGGTAACGCATCAAGCATGGCGCATAATAAGGATCTCCCGCGGGTTGATCGAGCTTAGAGCAATAAAAAAAGAATCCATCTATAACACCTCACCCACGATCTTTGCGGCTTCTTTGTATGTCTCCAAGAGCCGCTCACACTTCTCTCGCTCGGCCTTAATACCATCGTCTTCATAAAGCAGCTCGCTGAAAAGATCCTCTTTATAAAGTTCGCTCACAAGTCTATTCTGCACCACATCCTTGCAGTGGTTCACCAGGAGATGCATGACAGCCTTGGGAACCTGGTCGGCAATGCTCTCGCGCACGATATTGAAGTAGGATGAAATGAGCCGACGGATAAGCTCAGTTTCGAGCATCTCGCGGTCGGTAAGTGCAGGCTCAGTATTCTCATTGGGCTGCAAAGAGAGATAAAATGTAAGTTATTGGCACATGGAAAAAGCAACAGGGCTTATATTAACACTCACAAAAGCAGACACATCGCCACCATACTCGGGTGGTGCTGTGTAATCCTCGGTGGGCATAATGGGGGACCGTATTTCAGCACGGCGGATACTCTGGCTGATACTGGGTTCACTGGCATGGATTGCTTGCCGGTTGGAGTTCATTCCGGACGGCGGGGCCATGGCCGTGTTGTGAGTACCCTCCTTGCCGAAGAAATAGTTCAGGAAGGAATCGCGGGCAGTATTCGAGCCACCAAATGCGGCATGATTCGAATGAGCTCCATTCAGAGTTGCAGCGATGCCATGCTCGCCGTTGCGGCCGACGTGAGGGGACATGCTCCGTGAGCCCTTTGTGGACTGACTTCGCATGGGGAGGTTTTGTTTGGAATCGGCATGCTCCTCTTCATCGGGGTTGGCCGTGCCGTTGGCAGCCCCCAATTCCTTTTGGCGTCGTTTGTCGCGCTTCCTTTTCTCCTCCGCCATCAAGGCTTTACGTTCTTCATCTTGTTTGTTCTGCATGATTGAAGACATAGCAGCCGCAGCACCGAGGAAGTTCGGGTGATTGGTGTTGATGTAGGCCCTTTGGATTGAGATCAAAGATTCCACGTAGTTCGAGCAAGGTCCCAGACGCTCACGGAGCAGGTCAGACACGACCTCGATCAACTTTCCCTGAAGGCGAGGGAACCGTAGAAGTTCCTGGTTACCACAAGTGTGGCAAATCTTGATGAGCTCCTCATAGACCAGCTCAACACAGCGCTGACTGGGAGATTCAAGAAGCTTGATTTGGGGCTTGACCAGCAGATCAAAGGCCAATTCTGGGACAAACAAGCTGGGACGAGGGCCAGTCGAGTTGCGGATGGCGGTTCTGATATCGGAAACAGTCAGGTTATGGGTAGGATCAATGGTTTCTAAGGAGTTTCCAAAGACTGAGTTGAAAATGTAGTAGATCCTTGCTCCACCACAAAGCTCCTTCGTGGAAATCTCCGAGGAAGTTCCGTCGATGGAGGAAATGAATGAGGCAGCGAATCTAGTCATCTGCTGGAGAATCAGTGACCCACGGTGCTCCTCGCCGCTGAATTGCTTGTTTCCATAGCTGGCCAACTCCTGCTGTGTCTGGCCCATCAAAGTGTTGAGGCGAGCCTTGATGTCTGGCAACCGGTCTCGGATATGCGACATCAGGGTTGTGTTCAAAGTCTTGGCCAAGAAGTGTGTTCCGCACCGGTTAGCCATGTTGCGATATGCTGGGTGATGCCGGAAGAATTCTGATTCTGCCCGCAAGGCGTCGGAAAGTGATTTACCAGACTGGATATCCTGCTGGGATCGATTCACCACACCAATAAAGCCAAGCTTCAAGGGATAGACACGCCCGGACAGGATGTCCATCGCGTTAGTTCCATGATCCATGAGATCCAGCTTTGACAGAACACCAATCGTCCTTCGGCCCATTGCATCTACCTGGCGAGCGAGTTTCAGCGCTTCGGAATTAACCAGGTCGACATTGGCTGGTGAGACCGCAAGAATTATACTGTTGGGCTTGGCGATGTACTCCAGAATCAAGGTTCGCGTCTGTTTTTCGATATCGGAGGGTTGGTCACCAATTGGTACCTTGGTCAATCCGGGCAGATCGACCAGGGTCAGGTTGAGCACATGAGGAGAGAAGATCTTGAGGTTGATTGGTTGTCTGTTGATGCCCTTGTTGCTTCCTGCAATTCTCGCCGTTTCGGCCTCGATCTCTTGCTTCACTTGCGCAAAGTCATCAAACTTGCGTCCGGGAAGATGGTGGAACTCGGCCCATTCGTGTTGGCCGGCAACACTTGCAGCCGTGTGCGGGATGTGAATCTCATCCTGTTCTGGCTTATCGTCGCGCTCACTGGGCACGTTGATAAGCTGCAGAATCAGAGGCCGACGGGTGACAATGCCGCTGCCTCTTGGTAGAAAGTCCCGTCCGACAATGTTCTCGAGAACCGAGGATTTTCCAGAGGATTGGGAGCCAACAACAACCTAGTAAGGAGGTCCGGATTAGCCTAACCGGCATCCACGATGAGATTCGTCCCCAAGACTGCAAGGGCTCTGCCCAAAAGAACTCACAATTTGGGGCAAGTCGAGGGAATCATTTCCAATGGTGTTGAAGACCAGATCCTGGAGCTTGTTCACCGTCACAAGTAGATCCTCGCCCAGCGATGCCATGATGTTTTGGGGGTGAACCGAAGCGGGCTCCTGAAATGAAGATGGCACACACACACACGGGTTTCCCGGTGAAGGATACGGGAGTTAAGACAAAAGGAAGGGAAGAGACGCGCAAAGCCGAGTCGCGTGCAGAGTCACCGGATCCCTATGCACTACTTGGTTACGCTGTTTATGGGCACTTTTCTCTGCACGTGATGCTGACCTAATGGCTTAGGTCAGCCTCATGACGTCGATGATCGCAATCTTATCACACAGCTAACTATACGCAGTCCTGTACGGAGTATGCACCTGTTGGGATTTCTTATTTACTTTCTATGGTAGG
>ERZ1673737.601-NODE-601-length-42731-cov-8.264247_pt1 | contig 42731 bp, 37 predicted proteins | sample MGYA00580211_ERZ1673737 | MGnify/ENA primary metagenome ERZ1673737 (study PRJEB41218, sample SAMN15661789) | gut metagenome | host: Homo sapiens | place: Canada: London | collected 2015-08-20/2019-03-30 | study: EMG produced TPA metagenomics assembly of... | reverse complement strand
GGCAGCGTATTGTTAAGGCAAAAATTATAAATCAGGGTACAGCGTTAAAAATGAGTGGTGCAGGTACAAAGGTTTGCGAGCGTATGCAGCAATTAGCGCAAGAAGTATTAAGTGGCGATACAGGCAACCGTGAGGGCATTGCTGCCAAAATGTTTTTTAGAAATTTTTATGGTTGTGATTTTATCAGGTTTGAAAACGATATAATCAATATAGCGCTTAATTATGGTTATGCGGTTATCCGTTCATCTGTAGCGCGCTCGCTGTGTGCTTATGGTTATAATTGTGCTTTGGGTATACATCATATAAATGAAGCTAATCCCTTTAATCTTGCTGATGATTTAATGGAACCTTTACGCCCGTTAGCGGATATATGGGTTTGGCAAAATAATGAGGATTTAGTTGATACTTTGACAAAAAATAATAAAATAGGGCTTGCCAATATTATAAACGGAGATATAGCATGCGGTAATAAAATAATGAAAGTACATAATGCGGTTGATAAATATATAGCAAGTTTAACGACAGCCATTGATAATGCTGATGTTAACAGATTAATTATACCGGTATTAGGAGAAGCTTTTGTATAATCGTTTTATGCGTATTATAGTAATGTTTGATTTACCAACCGCAACTACAGAAGATAAAAGAGAGTATCTACATTTCCGTACAGGTTTAATTAAACTTGGATTTGATATGCTGCAATATTCTGTTTACAGCAGAATAACGCGCAATAATGATGATGCCAGAAAATATATAAACAAAGTAAAGGTAATTTTACCGCCTGTAGGCTCGGTGCGTGTATTGCAGGTTACAGAAAAACAGTATGCCGGTATGATTATTATGCTTGGTGAAAAAACACCGACGGAAAATCTTTTAACAACTGAAGATTTAATTGAATTGTAACCTGATAGTGGTGTAAAATAAAGTTAAGGTTTTAGTACTCTGTTGGATATTGATAAACTTACACCGGACGAAGATTGCACGTTGTACCAATCGGGTTTTAGTACTCTGTTGGATATTGATAAACTTACACGACGCAAGAGTTGCAAGAAAGTCGCGAGGAGTTTTAGTACTCTGTTGGATATTGATAAACTTACACCTATACTTTCTACCCTTCATAAAAGCAAATTGTTTTAGTACTCTGTTGGATATTGATAAACTTACACATAATAAAAGATAGGTATTAAGATAAAAGGTTTTAGTACTCTGTTGGATATTGATAAACTTACACCAGGCATACGGCGCAGACCAAAGCGGCGCTGTTTTAGTACTCTGTTGGATATTGATAAACTTACACCGTGCAATGTATCACCGTGTAGGTATACCGGTTTTAGTACTCTGTTGGATATTGATAAACTTACACCGAGCTGACGAACTTGGAAGTAGAATTGAAGTTTTAGTACTCTGTTGGATATTGATAAACTTACACACTGCCAGCTATGCGCAGAGCGAATAAGAAGTTTTAGTACTCTGTTGGATATTGATAATGTTGTTATGATTACCGTGTATTTTTCTGTTTTTAAACTGCTTGCCACTTGTGATTTAAGGCAAATTTTGTTATAGTATATGTAAAGAGATTGGCAGAAGCCGGTCTTATAAATGGAGCAAATTCCCCTGCGGTGTTCGTTACATTGCCTTTTAGTTTTGAGCCAACACACTTACCTAGGGAGCCCGGAATTTGAGCTCCGCCTATTAAAAACAAGCCCTCTCGAGGGGACTTTTGCGGTAGGCGGGAGGGCACCCACCTGCACATGCAGGTTCAAAACATTGGGCAGGACGGCATTGCGGGGAAATTTTTTTGGAGGACTCATGGAGCTTTCACGTGTAGAAATGGTTATCGGCCCCAAGGCCGTTGAAAAATTAAATGCCGCCAGAGTTGCCGTTATAGGCCTTGGCGGCGTTGGTTCTTATGTGGCGGAGGCCTTGTGCCGCACCGGTGTTGGCAGCTTTGTAATTATGGATAATGATACCGTTGAAGCAAGCAATATTAACCGCCAGCTGCCTGCGCTTACAAGCACTATCGGCAAGTTTAAAGCCGACGTTATGGCCGCGCGCCTGCGCGATATTAACCCCTTGTGCCGCATAAGGGTTATTAAGGACTTTTACAGGCCGGGCGATTTTGAAACCCTTTTTGTGGACGGTTTTGATTTTATTGCCGACGCTATCGACAGTACGGAATCGAAAGCAGACCTTTTAACAGAGGCTTACAGGCATAATGTTCCGGTGGTATCGGCCATGGGCACGGGCAACAAGCTGCACCCGGAAATGCTGGAAATTACGGATATCAGCAAAACAAGTGTGTGCCCGCTGGCGCGCAGCATGCGCAAAAAACTGCGCGACGCCGGTATTACCGAAGGCATTACCGTTGTATATTCGCATGAAGAACCGCAGCGCTTTATTGAAGGCAGTGTGCCGGGCAGCCTGGTGTTTGTGCCTGCCTGCGCCGGTATGATGATGGCTGCGCATATTGTACAGAAAATAATTGCCGGGCAGGATTAAAATATGGACAGTTTATTTGCACAAACAATTACTAAGCCGCTGGCAGACCGCATGCGCCCGCGGCGTTTAAGCGATTTTGCGGGGCAGGAAAAAGCACTTGGGCCGGGCAGCCCGCTGCGGCGGATGATTGAGCGCGACGCTTTGCAGCCGCTTTTGTTTTACGGGCCGCCGGGAACCGGCAAAACTACATTGGCACATATTATTGCCAATATGACGCAAAGCCGTTTTGTTGCGCTTAATGCAGTATCGAGCGGCGTGCCGGAGCTGCGTAAGCTGATTGGCGAAGCCCGTGACGCTTTGTACAGCGGCATGGGGCGTACGATAGTTTTTATCGACGAAATACACCGCTTTAACAAAGCTCAGCAGGATGTGCTTTTGCCGTATGTGGAAAACGGCACGGTTATTCTTATCGGTGCAACCACGGAAAACCCGTTTTTTGAAGTAAATGCGCCGCTTTTGTCGCGGATGAAAATTATACGTCTGGAGCGGCTTGATAAAAACGCCGTTAAAAAGATTTTGCAAAAGGCGCTGACAGATAAGGAAAACGGCTACGGCAGGCAGGGGCTTGCCATGACGGACGAGGCACTGGAAGCGTTGGCTGATTTTTGCGGCGGCGACGCGCGCGTGGCGCTGAACCTTTTGGAACAGGCAGAATTTATGCTGCCGGACGGCGTAAAAACTATTGACGGCGCGGTGCTTAAAAGCGTAATGGGTGACGCTTTTAAGCGCTACGATAAAAAGGGCGACCGCCATTATGATACGGTATCGGCGTTTATAAAAAGCATGCGCGGCAGTGACGCTGATGCGGCGCTGCATTATCTGGCAGAGATGTTGGAAAGCGGCGAGGACGTGCGTTTTATCGCGCGGCGCATTGTTATCTGCGCGGCAGAAGATGTGGGCAATGCTGACCCGATGGCGCTGGTTGTGGCTAATTCCGCGGCGCAGGCTGCCCATTTTATAGGCCTGCCGGAAGCACAGCTGCCGTTGGCGCAGGCCGTGTGCTATATAGCCAACGCCCCCAAAAGCAACGCCTGCTGCACGGCAATTTTCAGTGCGCGTGAAGAAGCGCGTGCGGTGCAGAGCACGGTGCCCAAACATCTGCGCGATGCGCATTACCCCGGTGCAGGTGCGCTGGGGCACGGAGCGGGTTATAAATATCCGCACGATTACCCCGGCGGCTGGGTACAGCAGCAGTATATGCCTGATGAACTTATCGGGCACAAATATTACTTTCCGAAAGACATTGGCGCGGAAAAAGCGATGCATGACAAACAGAAAAATTAATTAATAACCCTGTATACTTTTAGCGTGCGTTGACTTTGCACGCTAATTTTTATATAATTTTCTTATGCGTTGTACCTATTTAAAAGGAGCGATTTTTGAATTATGAAGTACATGAGTGGTAATGAAATCCGTAAAAGATTTTTAAAGTTTTTTGAAGACAGAGGGCATCTTGTGCTGCCGAGCGCTTCGCTCATTCCGCAGGACGACCCGACTCTGCTTTTAATTGGTGCGGGCATGGCGCCTTTTAAACCGTTTTTTACCGGTAAAATGAAACCGCCTTCTCCGCGTATCACTACCTGCCAGAAATGCGTGCGCACCGGCGATATTGAAAACGTAGGCCGCACTGCGCGCCACCATACCTATTTTGAAATGCTGGGCGATTTTTCCTTCGGCGATTATTTCAAAAAAGAAATTATTCCCTGGAGCTGGGAATTTTTAACCAAAGAACTGGAGCTGCCTGCCGATAAACTGTGGGTAACCATTCATCCGACTGACGACGAAGCATACGAAATCTGGCACAATGTTGTAGGCGTGCCTGATGAACGTATTGTACGCCTTGAAGAAAACTTCTGGGAAACCGGCAGCGGCCCGTGCGGACCGGACAGCGAGCTGCACATTGATATGGGCGAAGAACGCGGCTGCGGCAGGCCGGACTGCAAACCCGGCTGCGATTGCGACCGTTTCCTTGAAATCTGGAACCTGGTATTTACCCAGTATGACCAGCATGAAGACGGCACTTATACACCGCTTGCCAATAAAAACATTGATACAGGCGCAGGCCTTGAACGCCTTGCTTCCGTGTTGCAGGGCAAGCCTTCCAACTTTGAAACCGACCTTATCTTCCCGATTATTGAATACGCCGCTAAGGTTGCCGGCGTAGAATACGGCAAGGATAAAAAGACCGACGTATCCTTAAAGGTTATTGCCGACCATGTCCGCAGCATTACCTTTATGATTGCCGACGGTGTGCTTCCTTCCAACGAAGGCCGCGGCTATGTACTGCGCCGCGTTCTGCGCCGTGCCGTACGCCATGCGCGCTTAATCGGCATTGAAGACAAGTTTCTTAACGGTGCGGTTGATGTTGTTATTGACATGTTTAAAGAACCGTATCCGTACCTTGTTGAAAAAACAAGCTTTATCCATAAAGTTATCGAGATGGAAGAAACCAGCTTCCTGCGCACTCTGCGCCAGGGCTGCGACCTTTTATACACCGAAATCGAAAGCCTCAAAAAAGAAAACAAAACCGTGCTGGACGGCGCAACTGCTTTCCGCCTGAGCGATACTTTCGGTTTCCCGCGTGAACTGACTGCCGAGATTCTGGAAGAAGAAGGCATGACGATGGACGATAAGGCCTTTAACGAGGCTTTGGAGGTTCAGCGCAAAATGGCACGCGACGCTCGCGACGACAAGACCGGACGCCCGGTAATTTACAACACCCGCAGTATTGACCTTGCTTCCTTAAAGGTTGATGAAGGCGCACAGGGCGGCAAAATCGCTGCCATGTATCCTGCTCATGACGCACAGCCGGTTGAGAGCATGGAAGACGGCAAAAAAGCCGCTGTTATTACCGATGTTACCGCATTCCACGCTGAAGGCGGCGGACAGCTTGGCGATACCGGCCGCATTATTGCCCCTGCCGGCGTAATGCAGGTTGAAATTACAAAAAAACTGCCGGACGGCGCAACAATTATGATTGGCACCGTAACCGAAGGCACCGTTGCCGTTGGCGACGAAGTTAAGTTTGAAATTGAACGCGGACGCAAAAACGATATTGCCCGCAACCATACAGCAACCCACCTGCTGCATGCAGCTTTAAAACAGGTTTTGGGCGACCATGTAAACCAGGCAGGCAGCTATGTTGGCCCTGACCGTCTGCGTTTTGACTTCTCGCATTTCTCTCCGGTAACGGAAGAAGAACTGCGCAAGGTTGAAGAAATTGTTAATGACCAGATTCTGGCAGCAAAAGATGTAACCATTGAAGAACTGCCGATTGACGAAGCCAAAAAACGCGGCGCAGTTGCACTGTTCGGCGAAAAATACGGCAGCATTGTACGCGTTGTTACCGTACCGGGCTTTTCCATGGAATTCTGCGGCGGCGTGCATGTTGGCAACACCGCACAGATTGGCATGTTTAAAATTCTGTCCGAATCGAGTACAGGCGCAGGCGTACGCCGTATTGAAGCCGTAACCGGCCACGGCGCGCTGAACTATGTACGCGAGATGGAAGACATGGTTAAAACCGCAGCAACCGGACTTAAATGCCGCAGCAATGACCTTTGCGCACGTATCTGCGCATTGCAGTCCGATTATAAAGCAGCGGAACAGAAAATCAGCGAACTGGAAGGCCAGATTGCCAAAGCGCAGGTAAGCGACGCTGCCTCCAGCGTTTGCGATATTAAAGGCGTTCCCGTACTTGTACAGAAAGTAAGTGCCGGTGACGTTGAAGCACTGCGCAGCCTGGGCGACCAGATGCGCGATAAAGTAGGCGGCGTTGTAGTGCTGGCTGACGTTATTGACAGCGGCAAAATCAACATTCTTGCCATGGCAACCAAAGACGCTGTTGCCAAAGGCATCCATGCCGGGCAGATTGTTAAAGAAGTTGCCAAAGTTTGCGGCGGCGGCGGCGGCGGACGCCCCGATATGGCGCAGGCCGGCGGCAAAGATGCTTCCAAACTTGATGAAGCATTGAAAACCGCACTGACTGTTATTGAAGGACAGATTAAATAATTTCACAAAATAGTAACGGCTGGGTTTAAAGCTCAGCCGTTTCTTTCTATTATTTTGCGTTAAGGTATGTTAAAATAAATAAAAAACCTTTTTATTTTTAAAGGAGGAATAGTTATGAGCATTTCAAGCGAAACCATGATGTTTAAACGCACTGAAGATAAAAAAGACGTTGCCCAGACTATCCGCGAGGTTTATGCCGCGCTGGAGGAAAAGGGCTACAACCCGGTAGACCAGCTTGTGGGTTATCTTTTAAGCGGCGACCCCACTTACATTACCAGCCATAAGGATTCCCGCACCAAGCTGCGCCGCTTTGAACGCTATGAACTTTTGGAAGAGCTTGTAAAAAGTTATCTTTCCGCATCGGCTAAAAAGTAGGGCGGCGCTATGAAAAGAAGCATGGGGCTTGATATCGGCACGCGCACAATAGGCGTGGCAACGAGTGATTTGCTGGGCATGATTGCCGGCGGCGTGGAAACCATACGACGCACAACGGAAGAACGTGATTTTGAGCGCATAGGTGAGCTGATTAAAGAGCATGAAGTGGATACGGTTGTTTTGGGCTACCCCAAAAATATGAACGGCACAATAGGCGAACGCGCGCACGTAAGCGAGGCTTTTGCCGAAGAACTGAAAAAACGCTTTGAAGGCATTAAAGTTGTGCTGTGGGATGAAAGGCTTTCGACAGTGGCGGCAGAAAATGTGCTGATAGATGCGGATTTGAAGCGCAAGAAACGCCGTAAAATTATTGACATGATGGCGGCTGTGGTTATTTTGCAGAACTATTTGGACAGCCGGCGCTAAACAAACGGCAGCGGGGTGATTTTAATGTTACAGAGAAAACATAAAATAGCCGGCGGCGTAATAGCGGTGCTGATAATTCTCGGCACGCTGGCGGTGCATGTGGCAGGCAATAAAGCCGCGGGCTTTGTAAGCGAAATGGCCGACAAGCAGACCGTATTGCAGGGCAAGCTTGAAATAGGGCATTTCAGTGCCAGCGTATCGGGCAATGTTGTTTTTGAAAATGTAGTGTGGACTGCGCCGAATGGCAAAAAACTGGCCGAAGTACCGGAAATGAACGTTTCCGCCAACCTTTTTGATATCCTTAAGGGTTCTTTCGGCATTAACTCCATTAACAGCATCTCTATCGAAAAGCCGCAGTTTGCGGTAAATTACACCGATAAAGACGGGCTTGATATTATTAACTATATTAATTTTTCCGATAAGGATGATGACAAGCCGACAGAGTTCCGCGGCATGGTGGAAATTACCGACGGCGCTCTGGCGCTTGACATGAACGGGCAGAAGCTTGATTTCAGCAACGTGGAAATGCAGGCTAATTTAAAAGAGTTCCCGGATATTAAATTTACTTTGCAGGGCAAAAACGGCGACGCTGATTTAATTGGCAGCATTGACAAGGTTTATGATGATGTAACAATCGGCGCCGAAGTTAAAAAACTGCAAATTACTGAGCTTATGAAAGTTCTGCCTTCGTTTGGTGAACTGAGCATTACCGGCGGCGTTATTAACGGCGCCAAGCTTGCAGCTGGGCTGCACGACGCGAAGTGGAACCTTAACCTTGACGGCAGCCTGAGCGGCGTGGCAGGCAAGGCTTTGGGCTATAACATTACCGATGGCGGCGGCAGCTTTGCCATTGACAACAATGCAGCTTCGTTTACCGCCGTTAAAGGCAAAGTGGAAGGGCAGGACGTTAACATGGACGGCAAAATCCTGTTCCAGAAACAGGGCATGCCTACTTATGATTTGAACGTGGCAGCGCCTTCCTTCCGTGTGGACGCTGTAAGCCCCGGCCTGGGCATTACCGACAGCGTTAACATTAACGGCAAGGTAACCGGCCCGATTGACGCGCCTGTAATTAACGGCAGCTTTACCATGGATAAGCTGGAAGTTGCTCCGCTTGTGGCAACGGGCATTAACGGTAATTACAACTATACTAACGGCCTGGTAACGTTAAGCAACACTTATGCCAATGTTTACAGCGGTACTTTGGGCGTAAGCGGCACGGTAGAGGCAGCAACCAAAAACTTTGCGCTGCATCTTTCCGGCAGCGGCATGGACAGCACCGCGGTAACGGAAACGCAAATCAGCGGCCCGCTGAGCTTTGAAGCAGACGCCAGCGGCACCGGCAGTGCAGACAGCGCCGTTGCGGGCGGTACGTTTGTTATTGCGCCCGGCAATTTTGCAGGCGTTCCGTTTAACTCGCTTTCAGGCAATTTCAGCCGCGCAAACGGGCAGATGACCTTCTCCGGCATTACCATTGGCACACCGCTTGGCAGCTTTATCTCTAACGCCGTAATGAACAGCAATGGCAAAATTACTTTTGATAAAATGGGCGAATCAGGCTTTACCGCTCCTACCAAAGAAGAAGTGAGCGAAAACGTGCGCCAGCAGGTTGGCGGGGCAGTAAAACAGGGCCTCGGCAAACTTTTCGGCAAATAAAAATTAACGCAGCAGCGTCCGTATTTTCAGCGGGCGCTGTTTTTGTTTAAGTAAATTTCACTTATCCTTTTATTGACAGTTAGCGGTATGATACGATAAAATAAACCTAATTATACTTATGCTTTAAGAAAGAGGTACAAAATGGACGATAACAAAGAATTTGAGCTTGAGCATGACCATATCGACGAAGAAGAAATCGTAGTTATTACCGACGAGGACGGCAACGAAATGTATTTCCGTGAGGAAATGGTTATCCCCGTTGGTGAAAAGAGCTTTGCGGTTCTTTCCGCTTTGGACGCTGATGACTGCGGCTGCGAAGATGAAGAATGCCACTGCCATGATGAAGAAGACGATGACGAGGACGAGGACAATGTAATCATTGCCCGCATTGACTTTGACGAAGACGGCAACGAAATTTATCTTGGGCCTACCGACGAGGAGTTTGAAGAAGTTAAAGCGGCTTACGAAAAACTCGTTGCCGAATGGGACGAAGAATAATAAACTGCCTGCCGGACCTCTGGTCCGGCATTTTTAAAGTACGAATGTTTAGGGGCGGCGTAGCATGAGAAAAATATTACCGTTTTTTATGAGCACTTTGCTGGTAATATTTGTAGCATCTTACTGGGTTTTAAATTATACGGGCAACAATGCCGATTTAGCCGACGGCAAAACCTACGTTATTACGGTAGAAAACGGCATGACGGCGGCAGACATTGCCAATATGCTGCACAGGCAGAAACTTATTAAACGCCCTGAAAGTTTCAGGCTGGAAGCGCGTTTTATGGGGCTGGAAGGCAAATTGCAGGCCGGAAGCTACGAAATTGAAGCAGGAAAATCAAACGGAGAAATTATTGATATTCTGGCACGCGGACAGGTTAAAACCGTAAGCTTTACCGTGCCTGAAGGCTACACGGTAGAAAAAACAGCTGCCAAGCTGGCGGCGGAAGGGCTGGGCGATGCGGAGAAATTTAAAGAAGCCGCACGCAACTACACTCCGTATAAATATATGGAAACCAATAATGCCAATGTAAAATACAAGGCAGAAGGCTTTATTTTCCCTTCAACCTACCAGTTTAACGACAGCATGACGGAAAAAGACATGCTTGCCATGATGGTTAAGGAGTTTAACACGCAGATTAACCACGAAAAAATCGGCGAAGCGGCAGAAAAAAACCAAATGTCCATTCACGATATAGTAACCATTGCTTCAATGGTGGAGCTGGAAGCCGTTTTTAAAGAAGAACAGCCGCGCATTGCCGGTGTTTTTCTGCGCCGCTTGAAAATTTACATGCCCATTCAGTCGGATACAACCATTCAATATATACTGGGCGGAGAACAGAAGGCCGAAATCACTATTGCCGATACGCGCATTGAAAATCCGTACAACACGTATGTTAACTCCGGCCTGCCGCCGGGACCGGTTGGCAGCCCCGGCATGGACGCCATAAAAGCCGTGCTGAACCCGGAAAATACGGATTATTTATACTTTGTGGCCGAAAAAGACGGGCACCACCGTTTTACGCGCACTTACGAAGAACATTTACAGGCGATAGAAGATATTCACGGCCCGCAGTAAGGAAGGAACATGACAAGACAAATTGTTAAGCCGGAGCTTTTGGCGCCGGCAGGAAATATGGAAAAGTGCAAAATGGCGCTGCGCTACGGTGCGGATGCCGTTTATCTGGGCGGCAAAATGTTTGGCCTGCGCGCTTTTGCCAATAATTTTGAAATTGACGAAATTAAAGAAGCGGCAGATTTTGCCCATTCTTTAGGCAAAAAGGTTTATGTAACCGTAAACATTTTTGCGCATAACAGCGATATTGAAAAACTGCCGGAATACTTGCTGGCACTGCAAAAGGCTGGTGCGGACGCGCTTTTGATAAGCGACCTTGGCGTATGGCAGACGGCGCGGCGCGTTGTGCCCGGCATGCCGCTGCATGTAAGCACGCAGGCAAACACCACCAACTGGGCAAGTGTGCAGGCATGGCAGGATTTGGGTGCGGAACGCGTAGTGCTGGCGCGCGAACTTTCGCTGGAAGAAATTGCACAAATCGGCGCAAAAACCAGTGTGGAACTGGAAGCCTTTGTACACGGCGCAATGTGCATATCTTACAGCGGACGCTGCCTTTTAAGCAGCTACCTTACGGGGCGCGATGGCAACCGCGGCGCATGCGCGCAGGCCTGCCGCTGGGAATACACCCTGCACGAAAAGAACCGCCCCGGCGAAAGCTACGATATTGAAGAAGATGCGCACGGCACCTATGTAATGAACAGCAAGGATTTATGCCTTATTGCGCGCATACCGCAGCTTGTTAAAGCCGGTATTTGCAGCTTGAAAATAGAAGGCCGCATGAAAAGCGTGCATTATGTGGCAACCGTGGCCAGCGTGTACCGCAAGGCGATTGACGCTTACATGAAAGACCCGGAAGGCTACAAAGTGCTGCCTGAGTGGATTGAAGAACTGAACAAAGTATCGCACCGCCCTTATACCGAAGGCTTTGCCTTTGGCACACCCGGCGCGGATGCGCAGGTTTATACCACCAGCAGCTACGAACAGACGCACGATTTTGTAGGCATTGTTTTAAGCTACGATAAAGCAAATAAAAAAGCGCTGATTGAGCAGCGCAACAACGTAAAAAACGGCGAAAAGCTGGAACTTTTAATGACGGACGGCACCTTAATGCCGCTGGAACTTAAAAATATGCAGGACGAAGAAGGCACGCCCATCGAATGTGCGCCGCACGCACGCCAGCACTTTTGGATTGAATGCGCTGCGGAGCTTCTGCCGGATTCGCTGCTGCGGAGGAAAATTATATGAGCGACGACCGAAGTATTATCTATCTGCGCGTGGCGCCGGAACGCATTGCCGACGTAAACTGGATTATGGAAGGCTATGAACACTTGGCGCTTGTTACAACTGAAGACCCGCGTGAAGGCGTGGTTAAACTTTTAGGTACGCCCGATACCTACAACGACGTAATGGAAATAATTGAAAACATGCCCTTTACGGTAGAAATTCTGGAAGGCGAGCCGGTTTTATAGTGACAGCAGGCAGTATTTATGATAAAATATAATGGTATTATTGTTTAGGAAAGACTGGTGGAGTGGAAATGATGCAGCGTTTGGGCAGGTTTTTAAGCCTGATGGCCAAAAACGGGCTTGACTGCGTTATTGTGAAGGATATACCGACAATCCGCTACCTGTCAGGCTTCCGCGGCGACAGCAGCCTGCTTTATGTTGACGCCAAAAGCACGGTTTTAATAACCGACGGGCGCTACACCACGCAGGCAGAAGGCGAAGTGCAGCATTACTGCCGTGTATTTACCTACACCGGCGATATCTGGCAGGCAGCGGCGGATTTTGCCAAGGCGCATACCAAAATCGGTTTTGACGGCGCGGCTTACAGCTATAACGATTACCAGAGCCTTAAAGAGGCAGTAAGCGGCAAAGAGCTTTTAAACATTGATTTAAAGTATCTGCGTATGGTTAAAGACGAACGCGAACTGAACCTGATGTGGAAGGCCTTTAAAATTGCCGACCAGGCGTTTTTAAAACTGCTGCCGGAAATTAAACCCGGCATGACGGAAAAAGCGCTGGCTGCAAGGCTTGAATACTACATGAGCAGTATGGGCAGCGAAAAACCTTCGTTTGATACGATTATCGCCTCCGGTGCGCGCAGCGCTCTGCCGCACGGCATGGCAAGCGATAAACAGATTGAAATAGGCGATTTTATTACCTTCGACTTTGGCGCTGTGTACGACGGTTACCATTCCGACATGACAAGAACGGTTGTGCTCGGCATGGCCAATTCGTGGCACAAGGAAATTTACACCATAGTTGAAGAAGCCCAGTGGCGCGGTTTAAAAAGCGCAAAGCCCGGCATGACGGGCGCGGAGCTTGACGCGATTGTAAGAGAATACATTACCTCGCGCGGCTACGGCGAAAACTACGTGCACGGGCTGGGGCACGGCGTGGGCCTTGAAATTCACGAAATGCCCAATATCAACAAACGCGGTACTGATGTTGTGCTGGAGCCCGGCATGACATTCAGCATAGAACCAGGTATTTACATTCCCGGCAAGGGCGGTGTACGTATCGAAGACACGGTTGTATTGACGGATGACGGCGCTAAAGTGCTGTGCGGCGTTAAAAAGCAACTGATGGAAATTGTTTAATTTTAAATAAACAGGAGGAGCATTTATGATTTCAACCAACGAATTTAAAACCAACGTAACTGTTACCATCGATGGCGACGCATGGCAGGTTGTAGAATTCCAGCATGTAAAACCGGGCAAAGGCGCAGCTTTTGTACGTGCTAAAATGCGCAATATGTGCACCGGTGCCGTTGTAGAACGCACCTTCAACGCAGGCGAACGTCTGCCGAAAGCACATATCGACCGCCGCGCAATGCAGTATCTGTATGAATCCGACGGCAACTATGTATTCATGGACAACGAAACCTACGAACAGTCCGAACTTACCAAAGAACAGCTTGGCAACGCCATCAACTTCCTTAAAGAAAACATGGATGCCAAAATCATGATTTACAACGGCCGCGTTATCGGCGTTGACCTGCCGAACACCGTTGAACTGACTGTTGTAAAAACCGACCCGGGCATCCGCGGCGATACGGCTACCGGCGGCAGCAAACCCGCAACCATGGACACCGGCTATGTTGTTAAAGTACCTCTGTTCATTAACGAAGGCGACGTACTCAACATTGATACCCGTACCGGCGAATACATTTCCCGTGCGTAACTTAACTGAGCGCCGATTTAGCTGAGTCGCCAATTAGTGCCGAGTGACAGCGAAGGCAATAATTGTGCCAGCGAAGCTATGCAAATTTTGCGATTGAATAATGAGCAAAATTTACGTACCACAATATAAAATTTATAATTACGCAAAAGAGCTGAACTTTATGTTCGGCTCTTTTTTTGTACATACATGAAACCACTGTTTATATTCAGCTTGCCAAAACGTCGCTCCTAATTGCGTACGCAAACACGGCTGCGCAGCGGTTTGCGCATGGAGGATACAACTGTGATTTAGCCGTCGCAATTTTGCTCTGCGCTTCATCTAAACAGTGGTTTCATGTTCATAAAGAAGTACATACAGCAAACTGTAAAATTGCTTATAAGTTATAGTAATAAATTGCCGCTTATGCTATGATTAAATTATAAAAGGTTCGTTAAGCCATAATTAAACGGATGGTGGCGTGTTATGGAAAAAATTAAAAGCATACTGCGTTTTTTACCGGTGTTTATATTTATTGTTGCTGTAATTGCACTTTTTAACAGCTATGGAGATATGCAGAAGGTGCGTTCGGCTGATGAGTATAAGGATATGGGCGTTTACACGTTTTACCCGCAAAGGGTAATTCCGCTGCAAAAAGAAACCAATTTTAGCGGCAAAATGAAAAGAAGAAACCCCACAACTACCGTTTATGCCGTAGATTACTGGACGGAAGAAAACAGGAAAAATAAACTGGCGGCAGCAGCCGAAAAGATGCCGGAACCTGAAAACTGGCGTGAAAAAATTGAACAGGGCAAAAAGTTGAGAGATAAGCTGCGTTTTGTGAATGAGTATAATTATATCCTTGAAAAAGGCGGCATTGAAAGCAGCGCCCAACAAATTGTGGATGAAGGAAAACCTGTTGAACGCCGCGTGCTTCATATACCGGAAGAAAAATCATATATTACTGTTGAAAAAGAAATGACAGCAGAAGATTACGTAGACGAACAGATTGGTTTCAACAAAAAAGTTGCTATGGCGGCACTTACCTATATTGTGGCGTTTGCCGCATACTATGCCGTAAAATATTTTGCTAAGTCAAAATGACGCCATTAAAACGTTTTATAACTGCCTTTAAAACATAATTTTTATAAAAAACAACCGGAAGCATTATACTGTGCCGCCGGTTGTTTTTGCTTATAGGTTTGTTTTATAAAGTTAAAAAGTATACGTTGTCTGTACGTTAAAGCTGCCGCCCTGGCGTTCGCCGATGTAGCCGCGCATATTAAGGTCAAAGCTCCACGGGGTGTCAGGCGTGGGCTGATAGTTAAATCCAATTTCTGCCATTACGCTGCTGCCATGCAAGCTTTGTGTGGGCGCTTTAAGCCCCTGCGCCGTCATATCAGCATCGCCATTAAACTCGTACTCATAAGCCAAGCCATAGTAAGTGCTGAACTTATTTTCCTTATTGCTGGTAATGCGTGCGCCAATGCGCAGGCGGTCACTGTTAATGCTGTCAAACTCAAACTCGTCATTAGCAACTTTAAAGCTGTCGCCTTCGGTATAGGTGTGGAAGAACTTACCATATACATCAAGGTCGCTGCTTTCGCTGAGGCTGATAATTTTGCCAATACCAATGTGCGCACCGTAGTAAGCGCTTTCACTTTCGTAGCCGTAAAAATTGCCTGCACCGTCGCGCAAAGCATTATCCATATTGCTCTTTAACATACCGGCACGGAGGCTGCCTTCGGTATAAACGCCGTTTTTATTGGTGTAGCGTGCGGCAATGCCGCCGCCGTTATAAACAAGGCTGCCGTCACCGCGGAAGAACTCGTTGTTGAATTCATTAAACGTTCTGTAATTGCCGCTGCCGTTTTCGTAGAACACGCCCCAGCTGAACTCACTGCCGTTATCGAACTTATCGGCGTTGCCGACACCAACAATCGTGCTCCAGCCGTTAATTTTAATATCGCTGTTTACATCGTATTTGCTGCGGTTGCCGTGTACGGCGGCAAAGGTTTTAACGCCGTAATTGCTGTCGCGGCTTATGGTGTCCAGGCTGTCGGCAATTAAATCCGTGCCCTGGTTTACAAAGGCTGCCGCAACGGCGCGGTTTTCGGCGACGAGATCGATTTGGTCATTTAACGATACGTCTTTAACGGAAAGCTGAACGCTGCTGTTATTTATAATTTCTTCAACTGATAAATCCTGCGATAAGCCTGCTGTAACTTTATCGTGCGTTAAAGTAGGCGTGCCTTCAATATTTCCGGAAATTAACGTAACTGTATCACCAGCTTTAAAAGTTTCACCGCTTGCAAGGCTTTCAACATTAAGTGTAGTGTCGGTTAAATTGGCGCTGTTAAGCGTTAAAACATCAGCACCGTTTAATTTTACATTTTTAAAATTGATATTATCAAAATCTTCAATGCTTTCAAAAGTGCTGCCGTTGCCGGTAATGTTCAGAGTGTTGCCGCTGTGGCTGCTTGCTGCGTTTCCATCGGCAGCAGAATCGCTGTTATACCCTTTTAACGTCATATCTTTTGCATTAGTGCCTGCCGCAACGTTAATAATGTTATCATTTATACTGCCGCCTTCACTGTAACCCGCGTAAATAGTTCCGCTCCAATCCGTTGTGCCGCTGATGTTGATAACGCCGTTTAAGCCGGTACCATTATTGCCTGCGTCTTGACCGCTTACTGCATAAATGCCTGCTACTGTTGCAACATTAGTTGTAAAGCCGTTGCCGATAGTTAAAGAAGCGGTATCTTCTGTTTGGTTGCTGTTATAACGTACAGCACCGCTTTCATCAATAAATTTGCCGGTTAAGATTGATTTTGTAACAGTGGCGGTAATTTCCGCCTGATTGTCGCCGGTGTTACTGTCCGTACCTTGAAAATTGCTGAACCGGTTGACATAAATACCGTCGCTGTTTTCGCGGCCGGCAAAATAATAAGCGTCAGTGTCAATTTGCGCCAGGCTGCTGTTAAAATTGCTGCCAAAAGCAACGTTATTGCCTAAATCGGCGTCCCATTTAATTGTGGTGATAGTGGCAGTGTTACCTTGTGTATAATCTCCGGCGGCAAGGCTATCTTCCTTTATATTGCCGAAAGTGATAGTAACGCCATCCATGCCGCTTACTTCGCCGGTTACATTCAGCGTAATTTCTTTTTGGCTTAAATCTATGTTTTCAAAAATAATGTTGTCAAAATTATGCAGGCTGTTTACCGTGCCGCTCCAGCCGTTAAGCGTAAGGGTGTTGCCGCTGCCAGTTGCACCGCTGTTAGTGTCGTAGCCGTACAAATTAGCGTTTATGATATTGCTGTTGCCTGTAACGGTAATATTGTTTTTGTTAGCTAATTGACCGTTATTATTATAAATATAAGCGCCGTAAACATTACCGATAATGGTGCTGCTGCTAATAATTACCTGGTTCTTTTCTGCGCCACCGGCATAGCTAACACCGCCGGTTAAAGCCCAACCGAGGATACCGCTGTTTTCGGTTATGGTGCTTTTTGTAATTGTAACTATATTTTCGTTAGCAGTATCGCCTTCACCGCCTATTATGTATCTGTTAATTGCGGCATTGCTTATAGAAACTACATTACTATCGGCATTGTTGCCACTTTGGCCACCGACAACTGCGTCATAATTGCCGCCAGTAATTGTAACGGTGTTTTTATAGGCGCTTCTATGACCGGAATGGCCGCCATAGACATAGTCAATGTTGCTGCCGTTAAGAGTAACTGTATTATTGTTGGCGGTAGCATTGTCATTGCTGCCATCAGTATAGCCGCCGTAAACCCGGCCAAAAGTGCTGCTGTTAATTTCAACGTTGCCGCTATCGGCATTACCCGTATAATAATCAGTATCAGCAGATAAAGCTGTAGAACCAATGCCGTAAACTTCACTAACGCTGCTTAAATCTGATATATCAGCCATAACAGGGCTTGTAAGTTTATCGCCATTAATAATTATTGCGTTGCCGTTGGCACGTAGCTGGTCGTCTTTTAATTGTACATCTAATTGTACATCCGCTGCTGCGGGTGTAGCCGCATATAAGCCAAAGCTGCCTGCTGCCATAAGCGCCGCCAAAATTTTGTAACTTAAACTTTTGCGCATAATAAAACCTCCTCCCATTTTTGTTACGGGAGGAGATTCACGAGAGAAAATTAGCGTACGTAATTTCCCCCCCCGTGCGAACACTTTTGCTTTTCTTAATTATACCATTGACGGAGATGTTTGTATATAAAACAGATTGATTTGTGTAAAGTTTGAGGGCAATTTTACCTTAAAGGATTTTTTGGGTTAGAGGGATTTGCGGCTTTGTATTTAGGTTATTATATTTTTATTTACAGTTTTACTCATATTACTTTTAATTTTGTTTTCGTCTTTGATTATACGTTATCAATTTTTTATTTCTTTTTATTATTCATCTTCATTCTTTGTAACCAAAGAAATTTTGGAGGGTAAATTTTACTTCCTGTTCGGTCGTAAAATTTGCCTGGCTTCACTGGCACAATTATAAACTTCGCTTAAAGCTCGTTTCTAATTGGCGATTCAGCCAAAGAAAACTCACGCGGCTGAAAAAATTTAAACGCGGCACGCAGAAAGCAATAAAATTTTCCACGGAACTCGCTTCGCTCAAACACCGGGAAATTTTTATTGCTTTTCAGTAAATACCGCTAAATTTTTAATGCCGCGATTTGATGTAACCCGTACTTTTAATATATTGAATTTAGGTGAGTTGATTTGCTTAAATTCATACTTTGGTAAATTTTTATAAAAAGCAGCAATGTTATCGTAGGGTGCATATATTTTTTATAAGGAATAGTCATAAAATACGATTTAAGAGCATAATATCCAAAATCAAGCTATAAAAGTACGGGTTATGTCAAAAGGCGACTTTCAAAAAACAGGCGAAAACTTTAAATAAAAAGGCACTTGCAGCATTTGCCGGAGGATGTTTGAGCGAAGCGAGTTTCCGCAGGCGCTGCAAGTGGCAAACTGATTTGATACTGAGCCGTTAAGTTTTTTGAGGAGCGAAGGCTTTTTGCTTACTTTTTGGCCTGCAAAAAGTAAGATGAATGAAAAAGAAAGTTAAAACATAAAACCTACATACAAAGGATTAAAAGAAAATTAAAAGCAAAACCAAAAAAATAAAACTCAATCCCATCATTTTGCAATTTGACATATTTAACGGTATAATATAAACTAACAAAGTATGTTTTAAAAGAGTGTTTTATATAAAGGAGTTTTTATGCAGGGATTAATAAGCAGCGTTAAACGCGGCAGCCTTGCCGATGCCGCAGGCATTAAAGCGGGCGAAAGCCTGCTGGCGGTTAATGGCAGCAGCGTGCGCGATATTATAGATTTAAGCTTTTTGCTGGCGGATGAGGAAGTGGAGCTTACACTTTTGGACGCCGCAGGCAATGAGCGCAAAGTGCAGATAACCAAAAATATAGATGAAGACCTGGGGCTGGAGTTTGAAAGCGCCGTGTTTGACAAGGTAACAACCTGTTACAACAAATGCGTTTTCTGCTTTGTAGACCAGATGATACCCGGTATGCGCAAGGGGCTTTATGTGCGTGATGACGATTACCGCCTTTCGTTTTTGTACGGCAATTTTATAACCCTTACCAATATGAAGGACGAAGATTTTGACCGCATTATTAAAACGCACATGTCGCCGCTGTACGTTTCCGTACACGCTACCGACCCCGAAGTGCGCTGCGCAATGATGAAAAACCGCTTTGCGGGCGAGCTGATGGATAAGCTGCACCGCTTGTTTGAAGCCGGTATTACCGTGCATACGCAAATTGTGTGCTGCCCCGGCTATAACGACGGTGAGGTTTTAAAACGCACTTATGCCGATTTGCGCGCGCTGGCGCCGAATGTTGAAACTATGGCCGTGGTACCGGTGGGGCTTACCAAAAACCGCGCGCATTTAACGCCGCTGCGACTGTTTACGCCGCAGGAAGCGCGTGAAATTGTAACCATGGTTACGGACTGGCAGAAGGAATGCCGCCAAAGCCTTGGCAAATCGTTTGTGTACCTTGGTGACGAGTTTTACATTCTGGCAGGCATGCCGCTGCCGGAAGCAGATTGGTATGACGGTTTTCCGCAGCTGGAAAACGGCATTGGCCTGAGCCGCAATTTTTTGGAAGAATGGCAGGTTGCGGGCAAAATTGCCCCGGTTAAGGGCAGCACAAACAGCGTTATACCCGTTGGCACAAGCGCTTATAAGGTTTTGCAGCCGCTTATTGAGGAATTTAACGCCAAAACCGGCATGCAGCACAAGCTGCTGGCGGTGGAGAACGAGTTTTTTGGCAATACGGTTAACGTAACCGGGCTTTTGTGCGGCAATGATATTTTAAACGCCGTTAAGGGCGCAGAGAGCATTATTTTGCCGGAGGTTGTTTTAAACAGCGATGATTTGTTCCTTGACGATATGAGTTACGCAGAGTTTTGCGCCTCCTGCGGAGCGCCAGTGCACAGGGCTGCTTCGGCAGGGGATTTGTACAAGCTGCTGCAAAGATAAGGTGTTGTTATGAAAGATTACGGTATTTTGCAGGTTTATACCGGCGACGGCAAGGGCAAAACCAGTGCCGCGCTGGGGGTGGCGTTCCGTGCGTGCGCACGCGGTGCGCGTGTGTTAATGCTGGCCTTTTTAAAGGATGACCCCAATTACAGTGAGGCAATCGGCGCGCATCTTTTGCCGGGCTTTACTTTAAAGCAGGTGGGGCGCGATGCTTTTGTAAATTTTAAAAATCCGGCGCAGGTTGACCTTGACCTGGCACGCAGCGGCTGGGAAACAGCCAAAAAAGCAATTTTAAACCGCGAAGCCGATTTAATAATACTTGACGAGATTAACATTGTTTTACAGACGGGCATGCTGCCGGTGGACGAAGTGGTTGATTTTTTGAAGGAGCATAAGGGTTATGCCGAAATTATCTGCACCGGGCGCGGCGCACCGCAGAAGCTGTGTGATGCTGCCGGGCTGGTAACGGATATGCAGGAGGTTAAGCACTATTTCCATCTGGGGGTAAGTTCCCGGGCAGGCATAGATTTTTAGAGAGTGAGGTTAGTGGAGTGGGTAAACCGATAGTTGCCATTGTTGGCAGGCCTAATGTCGGCAAATCGACATTGTTTAATATTTTTGCAAACAGCCGCATTTCCATTGTGGAAGATACCCCGGGCGTAACGCGCGACCGCCTTTACGCCGAGGGTGACTGGCTGGACAACCAGTTTATGATGGTTGATACCGGCGGCATTGAGATTATGAACAGCGACGCGATTGCTGTTTCCATCCGCCAGCAGGCGGAAATTGCCATTAAAGAGGCAGACGTTATTTTGTTTGTGTGCGATGCGCGCAGCGGCATTGTGCAGGAGGATGCCGACGTTGCCAGAATTCTGCGCAAAAGCGGCAAGCCGATTGTGCTGGCTGTAAACAAGGCCGATTCGCCCAAGCAGGAGCTTAACGTTTATGAGTTTTACAATTTGGGCCTGGGTGAGCCGTTCCCGATTTCGGCGGCTAACCATTTGGGCATTGGCGACCTTTTGGACGCCGTTGTGGCAAAGTTTCCGCAGAATAAGGCGGGCGTGTTTGACAACGACGAGGACCAGATTAAGGTTGCGCTTATCGGCCGCCCGAATGTAGGCAAGTCTTCCATTTTTAATTCGCTGGTAGGGCAGGAGCGCAGCATTGTAAGCGACGTTGCCGGCACTACGCGCGACGCTATTGACACGCCGGTTGTGCGCAACGGGCAGAAGTATTTGTTTATTGATACTGCCGGTATGCGCCGCAAGGGCAAAATTGACGAGCCGATTGAAAAGTACAGCATTATCCGCAGCCTGCGCGCCGTTGACCGCAGCGACGTGGTGCTGATGGTTATTGACGCTGTGGACGGCGTTACCGAGCAGGACAAAAAAATTGCCGGTTATGCGCACGAAGCGGGCAAGGGCATTGTAATTGTTGTTAACAAGTGGGACGCCTACGAAAAGGACGAAAACTCAACCCTGCGCTATACCGAAACCCTGCGCAAAGAGCTGATTTTTATGCAGTATGCGCCTGTTGTGTATGTATCGGCGCTTACCAAGCAGCGTATTCACCGCCTGCCGGAGGTTATTAACTACGTTGCCGAACAGAACGCCATGCGCGTGGCAACCAGCGTGCTGAACCAAGTTATTGCCGACGCTGTGGCAATTAACCCGCCGCCGACGGAAAAAGGCCAGCGTTTGAAGATTTTGTATGCAACGCAGGTTAAAATTAAGCCGCCTACGTTTGTTATTTTTGTCAACGAGCCGGAAATCATGCATTTTTCGTACCAGCGTTATCTGGAAAACAAACTGCGTGAAGCGTTCGGTTTTGAAGGTACGCCGCTGTCAATGATTATCCGCGGTAAAAAAGAGGATGAATAGAGGCTGAATAAATGGATGTAATGATGTTTGTATTATGGTTTGCCGTTGGTTTTGTGTTTGGCTCAGTACCTTCGGGGCTGTGGCTGGTTAAGGCAATTCACGGCATTGATATCCGCGAGTACGGCAGCAAAAATATCGGCAGTACCAATGTTTTCCGTACTGTTGGCGGCAAAACCGCGGCGCTGGTGCTTTTGTGCGACGCGGGCAAGGGCATTATTGCCGTTATGATTGCCCAAAGTATGACCGGCGGCGATTTGTACGCCATGCTGTTTGCCGCTATCGGCGCGCTGCTGGGGCACAATTATTCTTTGTTTCTGGGCTTTAAAGGCGGCCGCGGCGTTGCAACCGGCCTTGGGCTTTTAATCTTTTTAATGCCCAAGGTAAGCGGCATTTGCTTTATTGTGTGGCTTGCCATTGTGCTGGCAACCCGCTATGTTTCGCTGGGCAGCTGCGTGGGTGCGTTCTGCGCGCCGTGCCTTGCGTGGTATTTCGGGTATCCGCTGCCGGTGTTTTTGTTTGCCGCCGTTGCGGCAGCGTTTGTAATTATCCGCCATAAGGATAATATCAAGCGCCTTTTAAACGGCACGGAAAGCAAAATCCGCCAGGGGCACGCTGAAGACTTAAAGAAATAATTTTACAAACACATTCTGTTTTATAAGCGGAATGTGTTTTATTTTTTTAATTGTAAGAACATTTCAGTAAATTCACAAAAACATATGGCTTTTACCACGAAACAGTGTTATAATATCCCTATGAGTAAGGTGTAAAAAATTTTTTTAGGAGATGATTACATGACAGAGAAATCTACGTTCTATCTTGTCAGAGAGGAAATTCTGCCTGAAGCAATCAAAAAAACCATTAAGGTAAAGGAAATTTTAAAACGCGGGGAGATCAGAACCATTAATGAGGCCGTTGAAAAAATGGGGCTGAGCCGCAGCGCTTATTACAAATATAAAGATTATGTATTTCCGTTTTATGAAGCAAGCAAGGAAAAAATCATTACCCTTTCGCTTTTGCTTGAACATAAACCGGGCGTGCTTTCGCGCGTGCTGAATACTGTTGCAGGTGATTCCGGCAGCATTATGACCATTAACCAGGGCATTCCCTTGCAGGGTGTTGCCAACACTACCATTTCCATCGAAACCAAAAACCTGACGGTTGATTTGGAAGCGCTTTTGGATAAACTGCGCATGATTGACGGCGTTAAACGCCTGGAAGTTCTGGGGCAGGTTTAAGCCGCAGCCATTTATTTAATTACGGGGGGAACAAATGAAAGATTGTATTAATATCGGCCTTTTGGGCGTGGGAACCGTCGGTAGCGGCGTGATGCATGTGCTTGAGCATAATGGCGGCGAAATTGCCAAAAAAGCAGGCTGCAAAATAGAAATAAAGAAAATATTGGTGCGCAATCCGCAGAAAGCGGCGGAGCTTGGCAAAAAATATGCCGTTACCGGTGATTTTGAGGACATTGTAAATGACCCGGACATTGATATTGTTGTTGAGCTGATTGGGCGTGAGCATCCGGCGAAGGAATATATTGCTTCCGCGCTGGAGCACGGAAAAAATGTTGTTACAGCCAACAAGGATGTGCTGGCAAAATATGGCAGGGAGCTGTTTCCGCTGGCGGAGCTGCACAATGTTGATTTTATGTTTGAAGGCGCCGTGGGCGGCGGCATACCCATTATCCGCCCGCTTAAATCGTGCCTGGCTGCCAACCGTATTAAATCGGTGATGGGCATTGTTAACGGCACAACCAATTATATGCTTACAAAAATGTCGCAGGACCATATGGATTACGGCGAAGTTCTGCGCGAGGCGCAGGAAAAAGGCTATGCCGAATCGGACCCGACTGCCGATGTGGGCGGGCTGGACGCCGCACGCAAGCTGGTAATTTTGGCTTCTATTGCCTTTAATACACGCATCAGCCTTGATGATGTGCTGGTATCGGGCATTGAAAGTTTAAAGCTCTGCGATATTGAATACGCCAAAGAACTTGGCTATACCATTAAGCTTCTGGCAGTTGCCAAACACGATGAAGAAAAAGGCATTACCGTCTGCGTAAGGCCTACCATGCTGCCCACGGAGCATCCGCTGGCAGGCGTTAACGATGTGTTTAACGCTGTGTTTGTGGAGGGCGACGCCCTCGGCGAAGCAATGTTTATGGGCCGCGGGGCAGGCGGGCTGCCTACTGCAAGCGCTGTGTGCGGCGATATTATCGACGTGGCGCGCAATATGGTGCATGGTTCTACCGGGCGCATTAACTGCACCTGCTTTGACGAAAAACACCTGTGCCGCCTTGAAGATATGCTTTCGCCGTTTTATATCCGCCTGAACGTTGTGGACAAACCGGGCGTGCTGGCTGCGATTGCCGCCGCTTTTGCCGCACAGAATGTGGGCCTGAAAAAAGTTATTCAGAAACAGATGGTTGGCGACAAGCTGGCAGAACTTGTTGTTATTACCTACCATGTTTCCGAGCTTGATATGCAGATGGCCGTGCAGACTTTGAAGGGCCTGCCGGTTATTAAGGAAGTATGCAGCGTCATCCATGTTGAAGATGACAACGTGGAGTGATGTTATGAAAAAAAGCGTAAGGGTAATTGTGCCCGCCACTTCGGCCAACTGCGGGCCGGGGTTTGACGTTTTGGGCGCTGCCTGCAATTTATACAACGAATTTACTTATGAGCTTACGGAGCGCGGCTTTGAACTTGAAGTTACCGGCGAGGGCAGCGGGCGTTTGCATGCCAGCGGCAAAAACCTGGCGTTTCTGGCGTTTTTCCGTTTGTGGAACGAGCTTACCGACCGCCGCTATACCGGGCTGAAAGTTACTATGCACAACCGCATACCGCTTTCGCGCGGGCTGGGCAGCAGCAGTACGGCCATTGTTGCCGGGCTGATGGCGGCCAATTATTTAACCGGCAGCACTTTAACAAGGCAGCAGCTTGTTGATTACGCTACCGAAATTGAAGGGCATCCGGATAATGTGGCACCGGCGCTTCTGGGCGGGTTTACGGTAAGTTATATGGCGCACGGCAAGGCTGCTTCGCTGCGCTTTGTGCCCAAAACGCCGCTGAGCTTTATTGCCGCAGTACCGGCAGAGCCGCTTTCTACCGCAAGGGCAAGGCAGGCGATACCGGAAACGGTAAGCCATAAGGATGCTGTTTTTAACGCCGGGCGCAGTGCGCTTTTGGTAAGCGCGCTTTTAACGGGCGAATATAAATTTTTGCCCGATGCTTTGGAGGACAGGCTGCACCAGCCGTACCGCATGCCGCTTATTAACGGCACGCAGGCTGTGTTTAAGGCTGCTAAAAATGCCGGCGCTTACGGCGCTATTATCAGCGGCGCTGGTTCTACCTTAATGGCATACGCCGCGGCGGATGCCGACAGTGAAGCCATTGGGCGCGCCATGCAGCAGGCTTTTGAAAAAGCCGGGCAGCAGGCTGTGTACCATGTGCTGAAGCTTGACGAAGAAGGCGCACGCGTTATTGATAATTAATGCTTGACATTTGCATTTAGTTTGTTTATAATATTACTTGTGTTTCGGGGCGTGGCTCAGCTTGGTAGAGCGCTTCCTTGGGGTGGAAGAGGTCGTGGGTTCGAATCCCGCCGCTCCGACCATTCCGAAACAACTGCCTTTACGGGAAATCCCCGTGAAGGCTTTTTTTATAGCCTTGACAGAAAAGGAGTGCGTGCAATGATTCGCAGCGTAAGGCTTGTATGCGCCGAATGCGGCAGTGAGTTTGTGCCGGAAGGCGGCGTTTTGTATTATAAGGACAATTACATTAATAATACCGTAAAAGAGGCAAAGTTCATCTGCCCGGCGTGCATTAAAAAATGGCACGAAAAATGGCAGATTAAAAATGCCGGATTTAACGAAGTGGACTATGTGATGACTGTTACCATCGAACTGGAGGACGGCACGGTTTACGAAGATTTGGACTGCACGCCTATGGACGGCTATGTGGTTGTCGGTGTGGATATACCGCCGGAGGCGCAGAAAAAATTGTATGAGTTTTACCACGAATGGGATTTGAAACGCAAACATGACGTGCTGAAATACTGCACTTTTAAGGATGAGTTTATGCGTACCAGCTTCAGCTGCGAAACCTACGGCGGCGAAAAATATGAGGACGTTGCCTTCCGCGTGAACATTAAGGGCGTTATGGAAACGGCTGTGCCGGTGCCCGATTATATTTTGAAACAGATTATTGACGCTTACAGTATTTACGAATTGCAGAACAGGGAATAACGGGGGAAAACAATGCAGGAATTACTTGAAAAGATTGAAAAACGCCGCACTTTTGCCATTATATCGCATCCTGACGCCGGTAAAACGACGCTGACGGAAAAACTTTTGCTGTACGGCGGCGCAATTCACCTTGCCGGTACGGTTAAGGCGCGTAAATCCAACCGCCATGCCGTTTCGGACTGGATGGAAATTGAAAAGCAGCGCGGCATTTCCGTAACAAGCTCCGTTTTGCAGTTTGATTATGACGGCTACCGTGTAAACATTCTGGATACGCCGGGCCATCAGGACTTTTCGGAAGATACCTACCGCACTTTGATGGCGGCTGACAGCGCCGTAATGCTTATTGACTGTGCCAAGGGCGTGGAACCGCAGACGAAAAAGCTGTTCTGGGTTTGCCACCGCAGGCAGCTGCCGGTATTTACTTTTGTAAACAAGCTTGACCGTTACGGCCGCGACCCGTTTGATTTGATGGACGAAATCGAGCAGGTGCTGGGCATCCGCGCGTACCCGATTAACTGGCCTATCGGTATCGACGGCAATTATATCGGCGTGTATGACCGCGTTAAAAAACAGATTGAACTGTTTGAAAACGACAGCAGCCACGGCTCCAAAATTTTAAAATCCACCACGGGCAGCCTGGATGATCCGGAAATTATTAATGCCATCGGCGAAGATTTGTACCATAAATTATGCGACGATATTGAACTTTTGGATATGGCGGGCGACGAGTTCGACATGGCGAAGGTAAACAGCGGCGAACTGACGCCGATGTTCTTCGGCAGCGCCATGACTAACTTCGGCGTGCGCAGCTTTTTGGAGAAATTTTTGGAACTGTCGCCGATGCCGCAGCCGCGTATTTTGCAGAACGGCGATTTGTTAAGCCCGGACAACGAACTGTTCAGTGCGTTTGTGTTTAAAATTCAGGCTAACATGAACCCGGCGCACTGCGACCGCATTGCTTTTATGCGCATTTGCAGCGGCGTGTTCAAAAAAGGTATGACGGTGTACCATATGCAGGGCGGCAAGCCGGTTAAGCTGGCGCAGCCGCAGCAGTTCCTCGCGCAGGAGCGCACCATTGTTGAAGAAGCGTACCCCGGCGATATTATCGGTATTTTCGACCCGGGCATTTTCGGTATCGGCGATTCGCTGAGCGATGAAAAGCTGAAAATTCAATTTGAAGATTTCCCGGTTTTCCCGCCGGAAATTTTTGCCCGCGTGCAGCCTAAGGATTCCTTAAAACGCAAACAGTTTGAAAAAGGCATTGTGCAGCTGGCGCAGGAAGGCGCAATACAGGTATTCCGCCAGAAGGATCTGGGCATTGAAAGCTTTATCGTCGGCGTGGTTGGCTCGCTGCAGCTTGAAGTTTTGGAATACCGCCTTTTAAACGAATACAGCGCGCAGCTTTTGATGAACCAGCTTGGTTACAGCGTGGCACGCTGGGTATATGCCGAAAACGAAAAGGATATCGAGAACTTAAAAGGCCTCGATAACGGCATGCTGGTTTACGATAAAAAAGACCGCCCGGTAATTTTGGTTAACAACGAATGGGCGCTGAACTGGATTCTGGACCGCAACCCCAATTTGCAGTTCTTAACTGTGCCTTCTGATGTGGCGAAGATTTAAAGGACAAAATTATGGAAAAAATAAAACCGTTTTATGTGCTTGATGTGCCGGTTTACCCATATACAATGGACGGCGCGGTAAACTTTTTAAATTCGCAGGTAAAAAATAAAAAGCAGACTTTCGTGGTTACCGCCAATGCGGAAATTATTATGATGTGCCAGAAGGATGCGGAATATAAAAAAATAGTCTGCAAAAATGCAGATTTGGTGCTGGCAGACGGCGCCGGTACCGTTTGGGCCGGGCGCAAGCTGGGGCATAATGTGCCGGAGCGTGTGGCAGGCTGCGATTTATTTGTGGAGCTTGCAAAACTTTCGGCAAAAAAAGGCTATAAGGTATTTTTCTTCGGCGCTGCGCCGGGCATTGCCGAAGCCGCGCGCGACAAGCTTTTGCTGGTGGCGCCGGGGCTTAAAGTGGCAGGCTGCCGCAACGGTTATTTTACCGAAGCCGAAAACGAAGAAATTATTGCCGAAATTAACGCAAGCGGTGCGGATATGCTTTTTGCGGCGCTGGGTGCGCCGAAGCAGGAAAACTGGCTGGCGCGCTTCCGCAGCGAACTGAAGCCGCAGGTTTTAATGGGCGTGGGCGGCAGTTTTGACGTGCTTGCAGGCAAGATGGAGCGCGCGCCGCTGTGGATGCAGAAAGCGTCGCTGGAATGGCTGTTCCGCCTTTATAAGCAGCCGAGCCGCATAGGGCGGATGATGGTGCTGCCGCAGTTTGTAATTAAAGTGTTACAAAGTAAATAATTTGGTAGACAAAAGGAAATACCTATACTATAATAATATGATGAATAAATGAGTTCATCATATTATTTTTTTGCAGATGAATAGAAAGGAGCAGCAATGACGATAGTAAAAGATGGTTACCCGTTCATACTCGGCAGCCTGGCAGTGGCGCTTGCGGTATGGTATGGCGCGGGCATCATTTGGTGCATTCCCTTCCTGGTTCTTACGGCATATTTTGCGTATTTTTTCCGCAATCCAAAACGCGTTACGGAGCAGGACACTTCGGTAATTTATTCTCCGGCAGACGGAACGGTAATGGGCGTGGAGGATTTTTACGACGAAGAATATCTTAATGAAGAAGCCGTTAAGGTAACGATTTTCCTTTCTGTTTTTAACGTACATGTTAACCGCAGCCCCGTCAGCGGCGAAATTAAATATCAGCGTTATACCTGCGGGCAGTTTGTGCCGGCATACGAAAAAAACGCTTCGTTTGAAAACGAACGCCATGCCATCGGCGTGGAAAACGATAAGATGAAAGTGCTTGTCATTCAGGTGGCAGGCCTTTTGGCACGCCGCATTGTGTCGTGGGTTACGCTGGGGCATAACCTTGCGCAGGGCGAGTGCTACGGCATGATTAAATTTGGCTCCAGCACCGAGCTTGTGCTGCCCAAAAATGTAGAAATACTTGTAAAAAAAGGAGATGCCGTCACCGGCGGTAAATCCATAATTGGGAGGGTCATGGACTGATGGAATACCGTCGTATAATACCTAACAGTATCAGCGGTACTAACTTGATTTTAGGCGTTCTTTCTATTTTTGAATCGGTTGCCGGCAATTTTGAATGGGCGGCAATATACATTATTCTGGCTGTTGCCGTTGATGCCTGCGACGGGCGTGCGGCAAGGGCGCTTGGCGTGGCCGGCAAGTTCGGCGTCGAGATGGATTCTCTTTGCGATGTTTGTTCGTTCGGCGTTGCGCCTGCCGTAATGATGTACTACTACGGCATGACCGATTTCGGCATCTGGGGCCAGCTTATTGCTGCGCTGTTTCCGGTATGGGGCGCTTTGCGCCTGGCGCGTTTTAACATTAATGCCGATGTTATCCACGGTTATTTTCAGGGCATGCCTATTCCCGGCGGTGCCTGCGTTCTGGCTGCGTTCGTGCTTTCCGGCTACGACGTGCCGCAGAGTTATGTTGCCGTGCTGACCTTTGTTATCGGCTGCATTTTGTACAGCACTATCCGTTATCCGGATTTTAAGGGCAAGGGCAACCCGCTCTTTAAAGTGCCCGTTATTATCGGGCTTGCCATTGGCGCGTACATTTTTTACCTGCGCCCGGAAGGCTGGCCGTTTGTAATTATGTTTACCTATACGCTTATCGGCATCATCAATGCGGTTTATGTTAAAGCACTGCACAAGCAGTGATTAGTGTGAAGCGAGGAGCCTTTTATGACAACGTATTTTGATATAATAATGATTCCTCTCCAGCTGTTAATCGTATTTTTTACCATTTATTATTTTACGCTTTCGTTCTTCGGGTTAGTTTACCGCAAAAAAGACAAAAAGGTTTATGAAGAAAAGCATACTTTTGCCATGGTTGTCTGCGCGCATAACGAAGAACGCGTTATCGGCGCTTTGGTAGAAAACCTGCATTTGCTGAATTACTCTGACAAACTGTATGATATTTTTGTTGTTGCCGACAACTGCACCGACAAAACTGCCGAAGTGGCACGCAAAGCCGGTGCGCAGGTGCATGAGCGTTTTAACGACACTGAAAAGGGCAAAGGCTACGCCATGGACTGGATGTTTAACCGTCTGTTCAAAATGGAACGCCAGTATGACGCCGTGTGCGTTTTTGACGCCGATAACCTCGTACACCCCGACTTTTTAAAGGAAATGAACAGCCGCCTTTGCAACGGCGAGCGCCTTATTCAGGGTTACCTTGATTCCAAAAATCCTAACGATACCTGGATTTCCGGTACTTTCTCGATTGCTTTCTGGGTTATTAACCATGTATACCATCTGGCAAAATACAATATCGGCCTGTCCAGCTGCCTCGGCGGTACGGGCATGTGCATTTCCACCGATATTCTGCGCCGCTATGGCTGGGGCGCAACCTGCCTGACGGAAGATATGGAATTTACCATGAAGGCGATTCTGGAGGGCATACCGACAACCTGGGCACATGACGCTATTGTTTACGACGAAAAGCCGCTGACCTTCATGCAGTCCTGGAATCAGCGCAAACGCTGGGCACAGGGTCAGTTTGATGTAGGCAGCCGTTATATCGGCAAGCTGTTTAAAAAAGGCATTAAAGAGCGCAGCCCGATTATGCTGGATGGCATCCTGCATTTGTTCCAGCCGTACTTTTTGCTGCTTTCTACCTTTTATGTAATTTGCAGCTATATTTATATGTACTATCCGTTCTATACAAACGTGCTTTATTCCATTCTGCCAGTTGAGGTATGGACGCTGATTGGTATCGGGCAGTATGTGTTCCCGGTAATTGTACTTTGGAAAATACGCGCTTCGTTTAAATCGTGGCTGTATCTTCTGCTATATCCGCTGTTTATTTACAGCTGGATTCCCATTTCGTTTATCGGCTTCCTGCACAGGCATGACCACGAGTGGAGCCATACGCTGCATACCCGCAACATCAAATTTGATGAAGTGCTGGTGCCTAAAAATGCAGAATTCGGACCTAAACAGGTGGTATTCCCAAAAAAGTAGTAAACGCCCCGCATGAGGGCGTTAAAAAAGAATACGATACGCAAAACAAAAGCGACGGCTGATGCCGCCGCTTTTGTGCTTTATAGGGTAGTTTGGCAATTAAATTAATGCTTACGCTTGTGTTTAACCAATACCCGCAGCATGGGTAAAAATGATTGGCATAAGCGAAATTTACATAAAATATATTTCTTTACAGTTTTATATTTATCTGTTAAAATAAGCAGGCAAATGTGCTGCCATAACGGTAGGCGGTTAGCCCTTCCCGGAAGGGACTGTGACCCTTCGTTGACATAGAATCCGCTTGGCGGAAATATGATGAAGGAGGGGATAACGTGGATATTTTATCGTTATTAGCTATAATCGGCTATACGGTTACTATCTTTTCCATTGGTTATACCCTCGGGAAAGATATATCTCACAAAAACAGATAACCGCCCATGGTCCTGAGAAACTTTGAGCGGTTATCATATAACTAATTCAAACTATATCAGGCTGACCGTCTATCGGCAGCCGTTTGTTTTTCTATAATTATTATAGCAAATATGGTGTTAAAGTCAAATGCTGTGTATTAAATATGGTTCAAAAATCCGAGGCGGTCGAGAATTTTAAAGGTAACGCTGAGCAGGATTGCAACCAGTGTTGCCAGAACCATGCCCTGTACGCTGATGGTGCCGAAGGTAAGCTTTGCGCCGGACAGGCCGATAATCATAATAACGGCAGTCATAACAAGGTTGGAAGATTTGCTGTAATCAACCTTGCTTTCTACCAGTACGCGCAGGCCGCTGGCTGCAATAACGCCGAACAGCAGAATGCACACGCCGCCCATAACCGGTACGGGAATGCTGTGAATCAGCTCGGAGAGCTTGCCGATGAAGGAAAGCAGAATGGCAAATACTGCCGCACCGCCGATAACCCATACGCTGTAAACCTTGGTAATGGCCATAACGCCGATGTTTTCTCCGTAAGTGGTGTTAGGCGTTGCACCGAAGAAGCCGGATAAAATGTTGGAGCAGCCGTCTGCAAAGAGAGAACGGGAAAGGCCCGGGTCTTTAATGAGGTTGCGGTCAACAATGTTGCCGGTAACAACCAGATGCCCGATATGTTCTGCCAGTACAACCAGTGCCGCAGGGGCGATAATCAAAATGGCGTCCAGATTAAATACGGGGCTGTAAAAATGCGGAAGCTGGAACCACGGTGCGTTAATAACGGGGGTTAAATCAACAAGGCCCATGAACAGCGCCAGAATGTAGCCGCAGATAACGCCGAACAGTACCGGTATAATGGCAAGAAATCCGCGGAAAGCGACAGAACCGATAATGGTTACGCAAAGGGTAAACATAGAAACAATAATGTGGTCGGGATTAATATTTTCGCCCGTCAGCCCGGCCATGGAAGCAGCGGTCGGCGCAAGTTCAAGGCCGATAACCGCAATAATGGCGCCCATGCACGCGGGAGGGAAGATAACGTCAATCCAGCCGGTGCCGGTAGCTTTAATAAGTGCGGAGAACAAAATGAAAATAATACCGAACACAATAAAGCCGGACTGCGCATCGTGGTAGCTGCTTGTTGCCATAATTGCCAGAACAGGGGAAATAAAAGCAAAGCTGGAACCGAGATAGGAAGGGATGCGCCCTTTGGTGATGAACAGGTACAGCAGCGTGCCGATACCGTTCATAAACAGGCAGGTTGTAGGGCTTACGTTAAACAAAAACGGAACGAGCACCGTTGAGCCGAACATGGCAAACAAATGCTGTATGCTGAGCGGAATGTTCAGCGCAAGGGGCGGACGTTCTTCAACTTGGATAATTTTTCTTTCCATGCACATAACCTCTTTTCTATTTTACAGCCTGTAATATTTTAATGTATTTTGCGGCAAATGGCAAGTTTGTAAAGCCTGTTTATGCACTGTGCGGCAGAAAAATTTCAGCTTTGCGAAAAAATTTAAAAATATATGCCGCGGGCATAGAATATAAACTTGCAGTTTGATATAATAACTAATGTAGCAGTATTTAAGAAATGGGTGATGTTTTTGCTGACTAATATTAACAGCCTCATCAAAACCATCGGCATCCTTGATGTTATAGATATTTTGGTGGTGGCGTATTTTCTTTTCAGAATATACTTAATGCTGAAAAACACAAGAGCCGCGGTGCTTGTAAAGGGCCTTTTAACTTTGGGCGCCATTATGTTTATAAGCCGCTGGCTTAATCTGCATGTTATCAGCTGGGTGCTGGAAAAAAGCATGACGGTGCTTATTGTTGCGCTGCCGATAGTTTTTCAGCCGGAGCTGCGCCGCGCGCTGGAACAGATTGGCCGCGGCAGGCTTTTCCGCAAGCACGGCGAGCTTGACGAGTACGAAGTGGACGAAATGGTTAACTCCATCACTTCGGCCGCCATTGTAATGGGACGCCGCAAAATAGGCGCGCTGATTGTTATTGAACGCGAAATAGGGCTTGAAGAACGCATTGAAACCGGCGTTGCCATTGACGGCCTTATCAGCGACAGCCTGCTTTTAAATATTTTTGAAAAAGATACCCCGCTGCATGACGGCGCGGTAATTATCCGCGGCAACCGCATTGCCGCCGCAAGCTGCCTTTTGCCGCTGACGGAAATGCGTAACCTCAGCCAGGAGCTCGGCACGCGCCACAGGGCAGCGCTTGGCATATCCGAACAGTCCGACGCGGTAATTCTTGTTGTAAGTGAAGAAACCGGCACCATCTCGCTGGCGCGCAACGGCACTTTGCAGCGTTATTTAACGGCCGACGACGTAAAAGAGTTTTTAAAGGCTTCCATTACACGGCCCAAAGCCGATTTTAAACAGATGCTCCGTGAAAAAATCCGTGATTTAAGAGGTGACAAAAAGTGAAGCAGTTTTTTGAACGTGAGAATTTAATTCCGCGTATCGTCACCCTGATAGTGGCCTGCGGATTGTGGCTGTATGTTATGAGCGAGCAGAACCCGGTAATTGAGCGCGATTTTGTGGTTAAGCTGCAGCAGCGCAACGTTGCCGAAAACATGGTTGTGCTTAATGCGCCCGATAACATTAAAGTTAAGGTAAGCGGCCAGCGCAGCCTTTTGGGCGGCGTAACGGAAAAAGAAGTTATTGCCTATATCGACTGCGACGGGCGCGATGTAGGGCAGCAGTATCTGCCGGTGCATGCCCAGTTCCCGGAAGGGCAGGTTGTAGAAGTTTACCCGAATAATATTTACGTTTATCTTGATAAAATAAGCGAACGCACCATGCCGGTTGAAACCGTTGTAATAGGCCTGCCTGCCAACGATTACGCACTCAGCAAGCAGGATGTTTCGCCGCAGACGGTGCAGGTACGCGGCGCAGGGAACCGCCTTGACGCTATGGTAAGGGTTGTTGCGCCTGTTGACGTAAGCGACAAGCAGCGCGATTTTGAAATTGACAGCCATTTGGTTGCCATAAGCGATACCGGCGCTGAGATGCACGATTTGGCCATTGAGCCTGCCGATGCAAAAATTAAGGCTACGCTGGTGCGCCAGATGATAACTGCGCAGATACCTGTTATTGTAAGCACGAGCGGCGAATTTGCCGACGGCAAAAAACTTGAAAAGGCTGAATGTGTACCAGAGAAAGTTAATATTCTGGCGGAACCTTCGCTGGTACACAGCATTGTTGCGCTGCATACCAAAAATGTGGATTTAAGCCAGCTGCGCTCCGACAGTACGATTGATGTGGAGCTGGAACTGCCTGAAAGGGTAATGTGCGAAACCAAAACAGTTACGGTAAGGTTTATAACCGAAGATTAACAGGAGAGGTAAATGCTTCTAAGAATAAATAATGTAAGAATTCCGCTTGTGAGCGAGGCTTCGCTGCGTGAGGCCTCTGCCCGCAGGCTTGGCGTAAAAAAACAGGATATTGGCAGCATAAGGGTACTGCGGCGGGCCGTTGACGCCCGCCGTAAAAGCAATATCGTTATAAATTACCACGTGCTGGCGGATATTGATGCACCGGCGCGCCTTGTAAACCGCCTTCTGCGCGATAAGGACGTAACGCGCTTTAAGGAAGAAGCGGCACCGCTGCCGGTGTTTGGTACGGAAAAAATGCAGGAGCGCCCTGTCGTTATCGGCGCGGGCCCGGCGGGGCTTATGGCTGCGCTTGAACTTGCGCGTTACGGTTACAGGCCGCTTTTACTGGAACGGGGCAAAAAAATAGCCGAACGTGTGGATGACGTTCAGCGTTTTTGGAAAAAGGGCGAGTTTGACCCCGACAGCAATGTGCAGTTTGGCGAAGGCGGTGCTGGTACGTTCAGCGACGGCAAGCTGACTACGCGCGTTAACGACCCAGTGATGAACGATATTTTAAAGCTGTTTGTAGAAGCCGGTGCGCCGGAAGAAATACTGTGGGAGCAAAAGCCCCACGTTGGCACGGACAGGCTGCGCGCCATGGTTGCCGGTTTAAACAAAATGATAGTAAGCCTGGGCGGCGAAATACGCTTTAATACGCGCGCTGCCGGTTTTATTATTGAAGATAACGCTGTAAAGGGCGTAATAACGCAGACAGGCGAAAAAATTTACGCACCGGCGGTTATTTTGGCGTGCGGGCACAGCGCCCGTGACACTTATGCCATGCTGGCAGAAAATAAAATTGCTGCCGAAGCCAAGGCTTTTGCCATCGGTGTGCGCATTGAACACCCGCAGGAACTGATTGACCGCGCACAGTACGGCGAATTTGCCGGGCACCCAAAACTCGGCGCGGCAGATTATGCCGTTGTATGGCATAACCCTGAAAGCACGCGCACGGCGTATTCTTTTTGCATGTGCCCGGGCGGGCAGGTGGTTGGCGCGGCCAGCGAAACCGGCGGCGTTGTTGTTAACGGCATGAGTATGTACAAGCGCGACAGCGGTATTGCCAACAGCGCGCTGGTGGTTAACGTAAGCCCGGAAGATTTTGGGCATAACCCGCTGGACGGCGTGGAGTTTCAGCGCAGGTGGGAACGCCTGGCGTTTAAATGCGGCGGCGAAAAGTTTTACGCACCGGCGCAGAATTTTAAAACGTTTTTAAGCGGTTCGGCGCCTTCTGCAGAGAGCCTTGTTAAAGCAAGCTGCCTGCCGGGCATAACGGCGTGCGATTTGAATATGGTACTGCCGGATTACGTTACGGCTACGCTGCGCGGCGGCATTAAAGCCTTTGGGCAGCGCCTTGCCGGGTTCGACGACGGCGGCGCGCTTTTAACGGGCGTTGAAACAAGGACAAGCGCCCCGCTGCGCATTATCCGCGGCAGCGATAAGCAGTCCGTATCGCACAGGGGGCTGTACCCCTGCGGCGAAGGTGCGGGCTACGCCGGCGGCATTATGAGCGCCGCACTTGACGGCTACCATGTGGCGCGTGCCGTTATGGAGCGTTTTGCGCCATTATAATTATTGCTTATTCAGGCAAAGCCTGCTATAATACATGCGGTGAAAAGATTTAAACTTTACATATAAATGGAGGTTTTAAAATGGCTCGTTTATTCGGTACTGACGGTGTACGCGGCATTGCCAACGTGGAACTTACACCGGAACTTGCTTTTAAACTTGGGCGCGCTGCTGCGTCTTATTTCGGCAGAGAAACACGCAACCCTAAAATCATTATCGGGCGCGACACACGCCTTTCCGGCACCATGCTGGAAGCTGCTCTTGCGGCAGGTATCTGCTCTGCGGGCGGCAACGCGCACCTTTTGGGTGTAATTCCTACGCCGGCTGTTTCGTATTTAACTTCCAAACTGCATGCCAATGCCGGTGCGGTAATTTCCGCTTCGCACAATCCGTTTGAGGACAACGGCATTAAGTTCTTCTCGCAAACAGGGCACAAGCTGCCCGATGCCGTGGAAGATGAAATTGAAGCCATGGTTGCCGCAGAACACGACAGCAGCAAGAACCCGAGCGGTTCTTCCGTTGGGCGCGTTATTAACGAAGAAGCCATGGATAAGCTTTATATCGACCATATCATCAGCACCGCACCGACCAAATTAAACGGCTTAAAGGTTGTTATGGACTGCTCCAACGGCGCAAACAGCCTGATTGCGCCGGTAATTCTGCGTACTTTGGGCGCGCATGTTATTACCATTTTTAACCAGCCTAATGGCATTAACATTAATAATGGCTGCGGCAGTACGCATCTTGAGGCTTTGCAGGCCAAAGTGCTGGAAGAAGGCGCGGACGTGGGCATTGCCAACGACGGCGACGCCGACCGCTGCCTTGCCGTTGATGAAACCGGCAAACCGCTTGACGGCGACCAGATTATGCTTATCTGCGCGCTGGAACTGATGAAAAAGAAAGAGCTGCACGATAATGTGCTTGTAACAACCGTTATGAGTAACGTTGGCCTGCACAAAGCAATGGCAGAACATGGCGGGCGCTGCGTAAAAACCAATGTAGGCGACCGTTATGTGCTTGAAGAAATGCTGAAAGAAGGCTATAACCTCGGCGGTGAACAGTCCGGGCATATTATTTTCAGCAAATTTGCCAAAACCGGCGACGGCATTTTAACGGCCGTGCAGCTGCTTTCGGCAATGGTTAAAAACAACAAGCGCCTGTCCGAACTCGGCGCGCTTATGACCAAATACCCGCAGATTCTTCTTAACGTGCGTGTTAAAAACAAATACGGCTGGGAAGAAAACGAAGCCATTAAAGCCGTTATCAAAAAATATCAGGACGAACTGGGTGACAACGGGCAGGTGCTCGTGCGTGCATCCGGCACCGAGCCGTTAATCCGCATTATGGCGGAAGGCCCTGTGCAGGAGCGCCTGGAGAAAATTGCCGACAGCATCGGCGAAGTTGTTACGCGCGAACTGGGCTGAATTTAGATTGACCGTATTGTAAAAATATAGTAAAATAAAGTAGCTGCAAAGGTGCCGCATGGGACAGCCAGGCCTGTGCGGCACAAAATGTATGTGCAGCAACCAAGCGCAAGTGCCGCTTTTGTCGGCAGACGAGGCGGAGGTTTATCGATTAGTCAGCGGGTGCCTCCCGGCCGGCTGCGGGCCGTAAGCAGACTGACAAAGCCCCATGGCAACGTGGGGGACAAAGCAGCTGCGGCAGAACTGGCAAATAACCTTTAGGAGGATTTTAATATGTGTGGTATTGTTGGTTACGTAGGCAATGCACAGGCTGCGCCGTTTTTGCTGGACGGAATGAGCAAACTGGAATACCGCGGTTATGATTCCGCCGGTATTGCGGTTTACGAAAAAGGCAAAATCAGGGTTGAAAAATGCGTGGGCCGCCTTGACGCCCTGCGCCATAAGCTGGAAGGCAGAATGCCTGAAGGCAGCATGGGCATTGGCCATACACGCTGGGCAACTCACGGCAGGCCGTCTGACCGCAACTCTCATCCGCATACGGATGAAAGCGGCGATTTTGTTGTTGTACACAACGGCATTATCGAAAACTACCTGATGCTGAAAGAAAAACTCATTGCCAAAGGGCAGAAATTTTCTTCCGACACCGATACGGAAATTGTAGCGCATTTATTCGCCGATTTTTACGAAGGCGATATGGAAGAAGCCGTTAAAAAAGTTTTAAAAACCATTGAAGGCTCTTATTCTTTGGTATTTATGTGCGCAGCTGAACCGGATAAGCTCATCTGCACGAAGAAGGACAATCCGCTGATTATCGGCCTTGGCGAAGGAGAAAACTTTATTGCCTCCGATATTCCGGCGATTATTGCCAAAACCCGCCGCACCTATATTATGAGCGACGGTGAAATTGCCACCGTTACCAAGGACGGCGTTTGGGTGCAGGATATTAACGGAACGCCGATTACCAAAAAAGTTTTTGAAGTTAACTGGAATGCCGAAGCTGCTGAAAAAGGCGGTTTTGAGCATTTTATGCTGAAGGAAATTTACGAACAGCCGAAAGCAATTAAAGATACCATGCGCGGCCGTTTAGCCGAAAACGGCACGGAAATTAACTTTACCGAGCTGGGCTGGACTCCGGAAGACTTTACCGGCATCAGCAAAATCTTTATTGTTGCCTGCGGTACGGCTTATCATGCAGGCATTGTCGGCAAATACTATCTGGAAAATCTGGCGCGCATCCCTGTTGAAGTGGATATCGCCAGTGAATTCCGTTACCGCAACCCGCTGGTTGACGCCAACTGCCTGACCATTGTTATCAGCCAGAGCGGTGAAACCATTGATACCCTGGCAGCTTTGAAAGAAGCCAAACGCCTTGGCAGCCGTACTTTGGCAGTTACCAACGTTGTAGGTTCTTCCATTGCGCGTGAGGCAGACCAGGTTGTTTACACCTACGCAGGGCCGGAAATTGCCGTTGCTTCCACCAAAGCATACACTACCCAGCTTTTGGTAATGTTAATGCTGGCGGTTTACGTTGGCCGCCTGCGCGGAACATTGGACGGCAATAAAGCAGACGCGCTTGCAAAAGGACTGCATAAGGTTCCGGAACAGCTGCACGACATGCTGGAAAATGTTGACCAGATTAAAGTTTTTGCACGCCACTACGGCAGCAGCCTGGACGCATTCTTCCTTGGCCGCAGCCTGGATTATGCCGTTGCCCTTGAAGGCGCGCTGAAACTGAAGGAAATCAGCTATATTCATGCTGAAGCATATGCTGCCGGTGAACTTAAACACGGCACTTTGGCACTTATTGTTGAAGGTGTGCCGGTAATTGTGCTGGCAACGCAGGAAGATGTTTACGACAAGACCGTAAGCAATTTGCAGGAGGTTAAGGCGCGTGAAGCCATGGTTATTGCCATTGCCCTCGAAGGTGATGACAGCATTGCCAAATATGCAGACCATGTTATTTACATTCCGCGTGCGGATAAAGAGCTGGCGCCGATACTGGCCGTGCTGCCTCTGCAGCTTTTGGCTTACTATGCCGCCCTTACAAGAGGCTGCGATGTAGATAAACCGCGTAACCTTGCAAAATCGGTAACAGTAGAATAACAAGTTTAACCATAACCCTGCCTGTAAAAAGGGCAGGGTTATTTTGTAGTTGGGAAAATGTGTCAAAAATTTCACAAAAGGGGTTGCCAAAATCACAAAGTTGGCGTATACTAACTAAAGAGTTACGTAAGCGTAAACTGTTAAAAGAAATAACAGAGGAAACAAGGCAACTCGCGTTATAAAAAGCAGTTTGCAGTAGGCGTTCTCTAAAAAGTTTTTAGGAGGAACCCGCAATGAAAAAATCTTTAGTTTTAGCAATGGCAATGGCTCTTGGTGTTACCGCAAGCGCTTATGCCGCAAACCCGTTCAGTGATGTACCGGCAGGCCACTGGGCTTATGACGCAGTTAACAAACTGGCTACAGAAGGTGTTGTAGACGGTTACCCCGACGGCACTTACGGCGGCGATAAACTTATGACCCGCTACGAAATGGCTCAGATTGTAGCAAAAGCAATGGCCAAAGGCGCTAATGTTGATAAGCTGGCAGCAGAATTTGCAGATGAACTCGACAGCCTCGGCGTACGCGTAGCTAACCTTGAAAAGAAAGCTGACAACGTAAAAGTTACCGGCGAAATCCGTTATTCTTACCGCGACGTTGACGGCGACGTAAACAGCAACGAAAGCGTTCTGCGTTCCCGTCTGTGGGTAAACGGCCAGATTAACGAAGACTGGTCTTACACCGGTATGTTCGAAAACAATCAGGATTTTGGCAACGAAACCGGCGATGATGAAATTGACTTTGCACGCGCTTATGTAGAAGGCCGCGTTGGCGGACTTGATGTAGTTGCAGGCCGTTACAACGAAGTAACTTTCAGCGGCAACATTCTTGATGCCAACCTGGATATGGCAAGAGTTTCCTACGGCGATAAAATTAAAGTATCTGCCGCAGCAGGCAAAGCTTATGACAGTGTAGAAGTTGATGATACCAATCTGCTTGACAGCGACGACAGAATTTACATCGGCACTTTGGAAGCAGCACTGGGCGATGTTGATGCTTATGTTGGCTATTTTAAAACCAATTCCAACATGGATAAAGAAATTTGGAACGTCGGCGCAAGCTACGGCTTTGGCGATTTTACCCTGAGTGCTGAATATATGCGCGGCGATAAAGAATACGAAAACGCCGGTAAAGACGGCTGGTGGGCAGACCTGGCATGGAAAGGCGCTGAAGCGGATACCCCGGGCAGCTACGGCATCCACGCAGGCTACTATGACCAGAGCCCGAGCGCTTATATTAACCCGACCACCGATGCCGAATATTTTGATGACGGCTATAAAGGCTGGAACGTAGGTGTAAGCTATACCTTTGCCAAAAACATTGTAGGCATGGTTAACTACTGGGATATGGAATCTCAGACCACTAATGAAGATGCGCAGACCATCTTCTCCGAACTGTACTTCATGTTTTAATTAGCAGATACAGTAAATAATTTTTAATTTCTCTCAAAAGGGAGCAGTTTAAATGCGCGCATTCATAAAGAAGTAATTTTATTACCGCAGGGCGGCATAGTCGAAAGACTATGCCACCCTGCTTTTTTTGTCGTTCAATGGTCTGTTCGTCCGCGTTTTGTTCCAGTTCCCCGATAAAGTTCCAGACAATTTCAATCTTTTGTCTGCGGTGTCCGCTTGACTTGTCCGGCGCATAAACAATAATTTTCTTAACAAACTCATTGACGACAGTTGGCGTTAATTCTTGTATTTATACATACTTGCGGATAATGTCAACAAAGCTGTTAAAATCTGCCTTGTCACGTTCATAAGTATCAACGGCAGCTTGCTCTGTTTGAACAAATTCCGTCAGTTCACTTTGCTCTGCTTCATACTCCGCGGGCAATTTCAAAAATCGCTTATGGATGATTGTGCTGTTTATATCGTCTACGTAAATTCGCTTAAAAATACGGTCAAGTTCGGTAATACGTTTCCCTGCTTGTTCCAATTCTTTCTTTTCCGCAAAACTTAAAAGCGAAGGTTTTAAAGTAAACCATAAGGTAGTAATGAAGCTGATGAAACAAAACGGTTTAACCTGCAAAGTAAGATTAAAGAAATATAAATCTTATAAAGGTAAACGTGGGAAAGCTGCGCCTAATATTCTGCAAAGAAATTTTAAAGCAGACAAGCCAAATGAAAAATGGTCAACAGATATAATAGAGTTTTCATTATTCGGCAGGAAGCTGTACCTGTCACCAATTATAGACCTGTATAATGGGGAAATAATAAGCTATAAAGTATCAGAGTGCCCTGTATTAAAACAGGTAACGGATATGGTAAAAAAGCAGTCATGCGTATAGGAAAAACAGACAGCTTAATACTGCATAGTGACCAGGGATGGCAATATCAGCATAAGGCATATCGAAAGATATTAAAAGAAAATGGCATAATCCAAA
>ERZ1673737.580-NODE-580-length-43953-cov-6.676887_pt1 | contig 43953 bp, 40 predicted proteins | sample MGYA00580211_ERZ1673737 | MGnify/ENA primary metagenome ERZ1673737 (study PRJEB41218, sample SAMN15661789) | gut metagenome | host: Homo sapiens | place: Canada: London | collected 2015-08-20/2019-03-30 | study: EMG produced TPA metagenomics assembly of... | reverse complement strand
CAGCTTTCGCTGACCAGAATCACGCACCAAGTCTCACGTGCGTTCGACTTGAAAATTTATGTTAGGAAAAACAGGAATGAGAAATGGGGGAATATGCAGTATGAATGAAAAAGGGGGAGCAGGTGTAAAGATTCCGCGGTTTATGCTGGCGGCACCAAACAGTGGCAGCGGCAAGACGCTGATCACCTGTGGTCTGCTGCAGGCATTGAAAAACAGAGGTCTGCAGCCGGCTTCATTCAAGTGCGGACCGGATTACATCGATCCGTTGTTTCATACCAAAGTTCTGGGTGTGCCATCCCGGAATCTGGACACATATTTTACCGGGCGTGATCTGACCTGTGCATTGTTTGGTACGCATGCACAGAATGCAGATCTGGCAGTAATGGAAGGCGTTATGGGATTTTATGACGGGGTTGCAGGTGTGACTTGCGTGGCCTCTTCCTGGGAACTGGCGGATGTGACAGATACACCGGTGATTCTTGTAATCAATATGCGGGGAATGAGTCTGTCTGTAGCGGCTCTGATCCGGGGATTTCAGCAGATGAAGCCGGAATCTCATATCCGGGGCGTCATTCTGAATCAGACATCGGAATTTATGTGCCGGCAGCTACGCCCTGTGATTGAGGATCTTTGTCAGATCCCGGTGCTTGGATATGTGCCGAAGGTGACGGATTGCGTGATTGAGAGTCGGCATCTGGGCCTGGTGACACCGGATGAACTGACGGATCTGCAGGAGCGGATTGAGAAACTGGCAGAGATTCTGGAGCAGACACTGGATCTGGATGCCATTCTCAGGCTGGCAGAAGATGCATCGGCGCTTTCCTGGGAGCCGCTGCAACAGTTTTTACCGGAGGCCTATACTACGAAGTCTACTTTAGAAAACAATGAGATACCGCCAATTCGTATCGGTGTCGCCCGGGACGAAGCTTTTTGCTTTTACTATGAGGATAATCTGGATCTGTTGCGGCAGCTGGGAGCAGAAATCCTGTATTTTTCTCCGCTGCATGACAGAAAACTTCCGGAAAAGTTACAGGGACTGTTGATCGGAGGCGGATATCCGGAACTATATGCACAGGCTCTCAGTGAGAACACCGGAATGCTGCAGGATATACGGAAGCAGATTGCCGGAGGACTGCCGTATCTGGCAGAGTGTGGCGGCTTTATGTATCTGCATGAGAGCATGGAGGATATGGAGCAAAAGCACTGGCCAATGGCAGGGATTTTGAGCGGAAAAGCTTTTTATACCGGAAAACTGGGACGTTTTGGCTATGTGGAATTGACAGCTGGACAGGATCAGATGCTTGGCAGAGCGGGAGACTGTATCAGAGCCCATGAATTTCATTATTTTGACAGTTCGGATAATGGAAACGCATTTCATGCGGCAAAACCGATGCGCAGCCGTGGATGGGACTGTATGCAGGCAGGAAGCAGCTATGCGGCGGGATTTCCACATCTATATTATTATTCCAACCCGGAGTTTGCACTAAATTTTGTAGATACATGCAGGAGGTATAAAGGATGACACTGGAAGAGACGATGCAAAAGATCCGTCCGGTGGATGCAGCTGCCATGGCGGCTGCAAAGCAGCACTGGGACGGACTTGGAAAACCATTAGGAAGTCTGGGGCGGCTGGAGAAAGCATTGATCCAGATTGCGGGAATCCAGCGCACCGGAGATGTGCATATTGATCGGAAAGCACTGGTCATCATGTGTGCGGATAATGGTGTGGTACAGGAAGGCGTGACCCAGTGCGGGCAGGAAGTAACGGCGACGGTTGCGGAGAACTTCCTGGATGAAAAATCCTGCGTAGCGATCATGTGCAGACGGGCCGGAACAAAGATCTGTCCGGTGGATATCGGCATGGCAGTGGACACCCCACGGGTGGAAAAACGAAAAATCGCTTATGGAACGAAAAATATGGCGAAAGAGCCTGCCATGACAAGGGAACAGGCTGTTGCAGCCATTGAAGTTGGTATTGCAAAAGCAGAAGAACTCCATGCGCAAGGGTATGAAATACTGGCAACCGGAGAGATGGGAATCGGCAACACTACTACCAGCAGTGCCATGACAGCAGTATATCTGGGACTGGATGTGGAGACCGTCACCGGTCGTGGTGCCGGGCTTTCCAGCCACGGATTGCAGCGGAAAATACATGCGATAAAACAGGCCATTGCAGTGAATCAGCCGGATCCGGAGGATCCACTAGATGTGTTGGCAAAAGTCGGCGGACTGGATATTGCCGGAATGTGCGGCCTGTTTCTTGGCGGTGCTGCACAGCAGATGCCGGTGGTAATGGATGGATTTATTTCCCAGGTGGCGGCTCTGACAGCGGTGAGACTGGTACCGGAATGTGCGGATTATATTCTGGCATCCCATGTTTCAGAGGAGCCGGGCGCAAATATTTTACTGAAGACATTAGAGAAAGATGCATTTCTCACCTGTGGGATGAGACTCGGAGAGGGAAGCGGCGCAGTGGCACTGTTCCCGATCCTTGATTTTGCATCAGATATTTATCACAAAATGAGTACCTTTGTACAGGCGGATATTGTTGAATATCAGCCGCTGGATTAAGAAAGCGATAAAACAGGAATGATAGTATTGGTAATAGGGGGAAGCGGCAGTGGAAAATCCGAATTTGCAGAAACAATCTGCATGGAACTGCCGGCGGAAGAAAAGTGTTACATTGCAACGATGCAGGCTTTTGACGAGGAAAGCCGGGCAAGAATTGCGAAACACCGGAAGGCTAGAAGCGGGAAAGGTTTTGAAACCATTGAACAGGGGACACATCTGGAAGCAGTTTGTCTGCCCGGGGGCTGCACGGCATTGTTGGAATGTATGTCCAATCTCGTGGCGAATGAGGTGTTTGCACCGGAGGGCAGAGGTGCAGACTGCAGCGAAGTATTAAAATGCGGGCTGCATCATCTGGCCGGGACTGCCGCACATCTGGTCATTGTCACCAACGATATTTTTTCGGATGGTGTGACGTATGATCCGGAAACAGAGCAGTATAGGAAAATCCTTGGGGAAGTGAACCGGGAAGCTGCGGCCATGGCAGATTATGTTTATGAAGTGGTGTGCGGTATTCCCATTTGTGTCAAAGGTGAGAAAAGAGACTTTACGGACAAAAATGACAAAAATAACAGATGAACAGATACATAAAGGAGTGTTGGCAGATGAAGGTTCTGGAGAGTATTGTTGTGGCATTTTCCATGTATTCGAAAATACCGATGCCACACATTGAATGGAACAAAGAAAATATGAAAAATGTGCTCTGCTTTTTTCCATGGGTCGGAGCAGTAGCAGGGGTTCTGGTCTGGTTGTGGTTCCGGGTCAGTGATCAGCTTGGATTCGGTGTGATGCTGAGGGCGTCGGTGGCAGTTCTGATCCCGGTGCTGGTGACCGGCGGCATCCACCTGGACGGATTGCTGGATACGGCAGATGCGTTAAGTTCCTGGCAGACCCGGGAGCGCAGGCTGGAGATCCTGAAGGATTCCCACGCGGGAGCATTTGCCATCATTGTGTGCTGTGGCTATTTTCTGGCGGCTTTCGGAATCTGGACGGAGGCCGGGGCGGAAGATATCGGGGTCCTGGCAGTGGGATTTATCCTGAGCCGTGCCCTGAACGGATTTGGTATCTGCACGTTTCCCTGTGCAAAAAACAGCGGACTGGCGGCTACTTTTGCACAGGCAGCAGACCGGAAACGGTGTCAGATCGTATTGGTGATTGAAATTCTGCTGTGTATTGCAGGAATGCTTCTGATTGATCCGCTGCGTGGAACAACGGCCGCAGTGGCTGCGGTTGTGGTATGCCTTTGCTGCAGACGGATGGCTATAAAAACTTTTGGTGGTATCACCGGAGATATTCAGGGATTTTTTCTGCAGATCTGTGAACTTGCCATGGCGTATGTGGTGATTTTGCAATAAAGGAGGTATATTTGATATGATACTTGTGATCGGTGGGGCTTATCAGGGAAAAGAGAAATTTGCAGAAAGTCTTCGGGAGCAGGAAAAGAAAGCCGGAAGAGAAAGAACCATAGTTCCACAGTTTCATGAATGGGTGAAAAACTGTATGAAAGCGGAGCAAAATATAGAAGAGGAGTTGCGGGAGAGACTGGCACAGGAGCCGGATCAGATCATTGTATGTGATGAACTGGGCTGCGGAGTCGTTCCCATGGATGCATTTGAACGTGCATGGCGGGAGCGTACCGGACGGATAGGCTGTGAACTGGCAAAGCAGGCAGAGGCAGTATACCGTGTGACCTGTGGAATCGGAACCCGCATAAAATAGACAATGTATATTTATACAACGATTGCGGCCCTGGTGGCCGGTTATGTGCTGGATCTGTGCATCGGAGATCCGCATGGTATGTGGCATCCCATCTGTTTTGTTGGGAATCTGATTTCATTTTTTGAGAAAAGACTGCGCAGGGGCAGAAGTGAAAGAGCAGATCTGGCAGGCGGTGTTTTGCTGGTGATTCTGGTGACCGGGATTTCCACGGCGATCCCTTTTGGAATTCTGTTCCTTTGTTATCGTTTCTGGTTCTGGCTGGGATTCGCAGTGGAAGTGTATATGTGTTATACGGTTCTGGCGACGAAATCGCTGAAGACAGAGAGTATGAAAGTGGCAGAGGCACTGGAACAGGAAGGTCTGGAAGCCGGACGGTATGCAGTGTCCATGATCGTGGGCAGAGATACGAAAGAACTGACGGAGACCGGTGTGGTAAAGGCTGCTGTTGAAACAGTGGCAGAGAATACATCGGATGGCATTCTGGCACCGATGTTTTATATGGTCATCGGTGGTCCGGTGCTGGGCTATTTTTATAAGGCTGTGAATACCATGGATTCTATGGTAGGATATAAAAATGACAAGTTTTTGTATTTTGGACGTGCAGCGGCAAAATTTGATGATGTGATGAATTTTCTGCCGTCCAGAATTTCAGGTATCCTGATGGTGCTGGCAGCACCGCTGGTAAAACTGGATGGAAAAAATGCCTGGAAAATTTTTAAACGTGACCGGCTGTGTCATGCCAGTCCGAATTCAGCACAGACGGAATCTGTCATGGCAGGGGCATTGCAGGTCCAGCTGGCGGGTGATGCCTGGTATTTTGGAAAAAAACATGAGAAACCAACCATCGGGGATCCGATCCGTCCGGTGGAGATTGCGGATATTGCCCGGGCAAACCGGCTGCTGTATGCGGCGAGTGCGCTTGGCATGATCGTATTCAATGGAATAAAAATAATCCTGCTGTTGTTGCTTCTGTAAAAAAGAAAAACAACACAGATGAAATAGAAAGAGGTGTGACCAATGCATAAGCATGGTGGAGATATTTACCGCAATCAGGGAGTGGTGGATTATTCTGCAAATATTAATTTCCGAGGGATGCCGGAGTCCGTCCGTCAGGCCGCAAAGGATGCTATTGATGCATCGGTCTGCTATCCGGATCCACAGTGTGAGGAACTGAAGGCGGCCATTGCAGAAAAAGAAAATGTTCCTGCAGAATGGATTTTCTGCGGAAATGGGGCAGCGGATGTGATTTTTTCTCTGGTGCTGGCATTAAAGCCGCAAAAAGCACTGCTCCCGATTCCTTCTTTTTATGAGTACCGGCAGGCACTGGAGAGTGTGGGATGCCAGATAAGTGAGATCCTTTTAAAGGAAGATGAGGCATTCTGTCTTCAGAAGCGTTTTGTGAATGAAATTCCGATGGATACGGATATGGTATGCCTGTGCAATCCGAATAATCCCACCGGACAACTGATTGACCGGGAGGTACTGGAACAGGTGGCAGACTATTGTCAGAAAACAGACACCTGTCTGTTGCTGGATGAATGTTTTCATGATTTTCTGGAAGAGGGCAGTGTGCATACACTGCTGCCGCGGGTAAAAGAGAATCCGAAGCTGTTTGTGCTGCGGGCATTTACAAAAATGTATGGCATGGCCGGATTGCGGCTCGGGTATGGTATCTGCAGTGACACGGAGCTGATCCGGCGGATGGAACAGGTGACCCAGCCCTGGAATGTATCGGTTCCGGCTCAGGCTGCGGGAATCGCGGCTGTAAGAGAACAGGAATTTGTGGCGGTGAGCAGACAGATGATCACCGAACAGAAGAAACTACTGCTTGCAGGTCTGGAGGCAGCGGGGGCGAAAGTATACGGTTCGGCGGCAAACTATATTTTTTTCCGGGCAGCACCGGGATTTGATACACGGATGTATCGTGCCGGATTTATGGTACGCAACTGTGGCAATTATGATGGACTGACAGAAGGTTTTTACCGGATCGCAGTGCGGGGAGAAGCAGATAACCGTGCATTTTTGCAGGCATTGCAGGAATTGGAGCAGAGAGAGGGTTAACAGGATGGCAAAATCGATTATGGTACAGGGAACCATGTCAAATGCAGGCAAGAGCCTGCTGGCGGCAGGACTGTGCAGAATATTTAAGCAGGATGGGTATCGTGTGGCACCCTTTAAGTCACAGAATATGGCGCTGAATTCCTTTATTACCAGAGAAGGTCTGGAGATGGGACGCGCACAGGTCATGCAGGCGGAGGCGGCAGGAATCGAGCCATCCGTTCTCATGAATCCGATTTTATTAAAACCGACGAATGATACTGGTTCCCAGGTGATCGTCAATGGAGAGGTACTCTCTACCATGAGTGCACGGGACTATTTCAAATATAAAAAACAGCTGGTGCCGGATATTATGAAGGCGTATCATGCCCTGGAAGAACAGGCAGATATCATTGTGCTGGAGGGAGCTGGCTCCCCGGCGGAGATTAATCTGAAAAATGATGATATCGTCAATATGGGAATGGCAAAGATGGCGAATGCACCGGTACTTCTGGTGGGAGATATCGACCGTGGCGGTGTATTTGCACAGCTGGCGGGCACGATGATGTTGCTGGAGGAAGAGGAAAAACGGCTGGTCAAAGGACTGGTGATTAACAAATTCCGGGGAGATAAGAGCATTCTGGATCCGGGGATCGAGATGCTGGAGCAGCTTTGCAGCAAGCCTGTGGTAGGTGTGGCACCGTACATGGACATTGATGTGGAAGATGAGGACAGCCTCAGTGAACGCATGAGTGACCATAAGGAGATTGGTCAGATTGATCTGGTAGTGATCCGGCTTCCACGGATTTCTAATTTTACGGATTTCAATATTTTTGAAAGTATTCCGGGTGTATCCGTGCGTTATATATCCCGTGCGGCACAGCTGGGCCATCCGGATCTCATTCTGATACCGGGTACCAAGAATACCATGCATGATCTGGCCTGGATGCGTCAGTCTGGTGTGGAAGCGTCTGTGCTCAAAGCACATGCTTCCGGCTGTCCGGTTTTCGGCATCTGTGGCGGTTATCAGATGCTTGGTGAATATCTGGAGGATCCGCACGGAGTGGAAGAAGGCGGCAGCATGCGGGGCATGGGACTGCTTCCGATGCGCACGGTTTTCACAGAAGAGAAAACGAGAACCCGGGTGGATGGAACTTTTAGCAGTGTGCATGGCATTTTACAGGCACTTTCCGGTGTGGCTTTTAGCGGATATGAAATCCATATGGGACAGAGTATCGGAAAAGAGGGTACAGATACATTGACGGAGATTCATGATACGAACCGGCAGCAGGGAGAACCTGCAGTATGTGAGCGAAAATCCGAGGGTGCCATGGGAGAGAATGTCTATGGTACCTATGTCCATGGCATTTTTGACAGCATGGATGTGGTAAATGCGGTAGTGCGTGCACTGGCAAAGCGCAAGGGGATTGATCCGGAAGGACTGGCACAGATTGATTATGCGGCCTATAAGGAACAGCAATATGACAAGATGGCAGCGATCCTGCGCCAGTATCTGGATATGGAAGCAATCTATCGGATCGTGGAAGCAGGCGTATAAATCGATACAATGACAAATCGGATTGAAATAGATACAGGCAGGAGAGAAAAACATGGAGTTTGAACATGTAAAACCAATGGACATAGAGAAACGGAGTATGGAGATTATCGGACAGGAGTTGGCAGAGATGGGGATTTCCCTGCCGGCAGATAAAGCACATATTATAAAGAGAGTGATTCATACCAGTGCGGATTTCGATTATGCGCAGACACTGACTTTTTCAGAGGATGCACTGGAGCGTGCCACAGATGCACTGAAACAGGGAGCCTCCATTATCACGGATACGAAAATGGCATGGTCCGGGATCAATAAGCGGGCGCTGGAGAATCTGGGCGGCCAGGCATATAATTTTATTTCGGACGAAGATGTTGCAGCAATCGCAAAAGAGAAAGGCTGTACGAGAGCAGCGGCAAGTATTGACAAGGCGGCAAATCTGAATGGACCGTTGATCTTCGCAGTGGGAAATGCACCGACAGCACTGATCCGGCTGCATGAACTGATCACAGAGGGGAAATTGAAACCGGCGCTGATCATCGGTGTTCCGGTAGGCTTTGTGAATGTGGTGCAGGCAAAAGAATTAATCATGGAAACGGATGTGCCTTATATCGTGGCACGGGGCCGGAAAGGCGGAAGCAATGTGGCAGCGGCCATCTGCAATGCCTTATTATATAATCTTGACAGTAGCAGAGGTGCAAAGAAACCATGAGAAAGATACAGATGATGGGAATTGATCACAGCAGGGCGACCGTTGCGGAACGTGAGCTGTTTTCACTGACAAAAGCAAAGCAGAAGGAATTGATGGAGGCAGTCATCCGGCAGCAGGGCGTGGGTGGCTGCGTGTTGCTGTCCACCTGTAACCGGACAGAGTTGTATGTATCCCTGCAAAAAGAAGAGGATATTGATCTGTACCGGATTTTCTGTCATATCCGGGAGATTCCGCAGACAGCACAGGATGAACTGCAGCATTTGTTTTGCAGGCGGAGCGGGGAGGATGCAGTACGTCACCTCTTTTTGCTGACCGGAGGACTCAAATCCAGAATTATCGGGGAGGATCAGATTCTGACACAGGTGCGGGAAGCACTGGAATATGCAAGATTGTGTAATGTGGCAGATACCGTATTAAAGACGCTGTTTCGCATGGCAGTTACTGTTGGAAAGAAGATTAAGACCCAGGTAGCTATTCCGAAAGGGAATACATCAGCGATTGCGGCAGCTCTTGCACAGTTGGAACAGGAAGGGCATACCTTCGGGGGTACACAGTGTCTGGTGATTGGAAACGGCGAAATGGGCAGACTGACAGCCCGGGCCTTCCGGGAGCGGGGGGCTTTTGTTACGGTAACGGTGCGACAGTATCGCAGCGGCCAGGTGCAGATACCGGAAGGATGTGCACGGATCCATTACGGAGAGCGTTATGAGAAAATACCGGAGTGCCGGTATGTAGTATCAGCAACGTCCAGTCCGAATCTGACACTGGAAAAAGAAAAAATACAGGAACTGAATCTGACAGGTGCACTGACGCTGATCGATCTGGCCGTTCCACGGGATATTGATCCGTGTATCGGAGAACTTCCGCAGACCAAAGTCTATAACATCGATGACTTTCAGACCGGAACCGGCGTATCAGAGGAGCAGAGTGCTTCGATTGAAGCAGCAAAGGAACTGGTGGAAGAGGAAGTCGCAGAATTTGTATCCTGGTATGAGTGTAAAGATATGATTCCGGAGATACGGGAACTGGGAACGATGGCGGCACAGGATGTCAGCTGGCGGATGGGAAAAACCTTTCATGAGATGCAGTTTGCACCGGAAGTCTGTCATCAGCTGGCCGATGCGGTGGAGCAGACAGCTGCAAAAGTGTTCCAGAAGATGCTGTTTGGCGTGCGGGATCATGCAGACAGCGATGTGATGCGTGAGTGTCTGGATGCATTGGGACAGGTGTGGAAAAAGGAGTGATCCGATGGAAAAGGAGCAGAGATATTTTCCATTTTTTGTAGATATTTCGGAATATCGGGTGCTGGTGGTGGGTGCAGGTATCATTGCATTGCGCAGGACGTCTGCACTGCTGCGTTTTGGAACCAGGGTTACGGTGGTGGCACCGGATATCCGTGCAGAATTTCAGGCACTGCAGGCGCAGTATGGGCAGGAGTATGTCTGCCTGCAGCAGAAAAAATTTACACCGGGTATGACAACTGGCTATGATATTGTATTGGCCGCCACGGATAGTCCTAAGACAGATCATAGCATCTGGGAGGAGTGTAAAAAGCATGGTATCCGGGTCAGTGTGGCATCCGATCAGACGTTGTGTGATTTCCGGTTTCCGGCATTGATCGAGAAAGATAATATCGTTGTGGGTGTTACATCAAATGACAGTGATCACCGGAACGTACGGGAGATCAGTGCCAGAATCAGAGAAACACTGGGGACTGAGAACCGGAATATAGACAGAGCTGAAAAGCAGGACAGCAAAGAATCTGAATATCAGAGGAAAGAGATGTCAGCAGGCAGAACTGGCAGTGAAGAAAAAAATCAGTGAAGCAGGAGTCAGGAACATGAAAAACATTCGAGTAGGAAGCAGGGAGAGCCGTCTGGCTGTGGTACAAAGCGAGATGGTGATGGATTATATAAAAGAAAACTGTCCGGAATATACACCGGAACTTGTGACAATGAAAACGACCGGAGACAGGATCCTGGATCGGAATCTGGATCAGATCGGTGGAAAAGGGTTGTTTGTAAAGGAACTGGATGCGGCTTTGATGGATGGACGCAGTGATATGTCCGTGCACAGCCTGAAAGATATGCCGGCGCAGATTCCGGAGGAACTCCCATTGATCGGTTTTTCCAAACGGGAAGATCCAAGAGATGTTCTGGTACTGCCGGAGGGAGTCGCAGAACTTGATTTTTCAAAACCGGTGGGCTGTTCCAGCCGCCGAAGAATGCTGCAGTTTCAGGCCATGTATCCGGAGGCAACATTTGCACCGATCCGGGGAAATGTGTATACACGGCTGGCAAAAGTAGATTCCGGTGAGTATGCGGCCACGATTCTGGCAGCAGCCGGACTGAAGCGGCTGGGATTGGAGCAACGTATCAGCCGGTATTTTTCTGTGGAGGAAATGATCCCGGCAGCCGGCCAGGGCGTACTGGCACTGCAGGGCCGGGCAGGAGAAGACTACGGTTTTCTGCGTGGCTTCTGTTCTGAGGAAAGCCATGTGACATCTGTATGTGAACGTGCCTTTATCCGGGAACTGGACGGAGGCTGTTCCTCGCCTATTGCAGCGCATGCGGTGGTGAAAGGAGATACCGTAGTATTGCGGGGACTGTATTATGAAGAGTGCAGTGGAAAAGCAGAGACTGCGGTAGAGGAAGCACCGGTTTCCGAGGCGGAACATCTCGGTATCATGCTGGCCCGCAGACTGAAAGAATTATGTCAGAAACAGGAGGAAAAATAGATGAATCAGGGGAAAGTCTGGCTGGTAGGAGCCGGCCCGTCAGATGCGGAACTGCTGACGGTAAAAGCAAAACGCGTATTGGAACAGGCAGAAGTCGTGGTGTATGACCGGTTGGTGGGTGACAGCATTTTGCTGATGATGCCGGATACAGCAGAAAAAATTGATGCTGGAAAGCGTTCCGGCAATCATACGATGCCACAGGAGGAGATGAACCGGCTGTTACTGCGTAAGGCGCAGGAAGGAAAGCGGGTCGTGCGTTTAAAAGGCGGGGATCCGTTTCTTTTTGGCAGAGGTGGGGAGGAACTGACCCTTCTGGCAGAGCATGGGATTCCATATGAGGTGGTTCCGGGTGTGACATCTGCCATTGCAGTGCCGGCATATAACGGAATTCCGATTACTCATCGGGATTTTGCTTCCAGTGTACATATTATTACAGGACATAAAAAGAAAGACGAACCGCTGGAACTGGATTTTGCCACACTGGCAAAACTGGAGGGAACACTGGTATTCTTAATGGGAGTATCTGCCCTGGGGGATATCTGTGACGGACTGATGCGTGCCGGAAAAGCAAAAGATACACCGGCGGCACTGTTGAGCCGGGGAACCACGTCACGTCAGGCAAGGCTGGTGAGCACACTGGAAAAACTGCCGGAGGAACTGCATGCACATCCGCTGATGACACCGGCTATCATTGTGATCGGAGAAGTGTGCGCACTGGCGGATCAGTTTGAATGGTATGAAAAGCTGCCATTGTCTGGCAAAAAGATCATTGTGACACGTCCGAGGGAACGTCAGGAAGAACTTTCACAGCGTCTGCGCAGCCTGGGTGCGGAAGTGCTGGAACTGCCGACGATTTCCATTGCACCATATCGGGCAGAGGAACTGCCGGAGCAGGGAGCTGCCCTGGAGGAGCTGGAGAGCTATCAGTATCTCGTATTTACATCACCTTCCGGAGTAGACTGCTTTTTTGCACTGCTGCGGGAAAAAAAGATGGATATCCGCCGGTTTTGTGCCGGAAAGATTGCGGTAATCGGAGCCGGCACAGCCAGCCGTCTGCAGAACTACGGACTGATGGCAGATCTGATGCCGGAGATTTATGATGCGGTGCATCTTGGAAAGTGTGTCGGAGCGGACTGCAAAGACGGTGACCGGATCCTGATTCCACGGGCAAGACTTGGTAGTCAGGCTCTGATCGGGGAAATTACGGCACAGAAAAAAGTTACGATTGCAGATTTGCCGATTTATGATACCATAGAGAAGGAATCACCGGTGGTGGAACTGCCGGATCTGACAAAAGAAGAAGCAATGATTGTATTTACCAGTGCTTCTACGGTACGTGGTTTCAGAAAAATGATGGCAGATGCGGACATCAGCCGTCTGCAGGCTGTATGCATTGGTGCACAGACAAAAGAAGCAGCAGAAAAGGCTGGATTTACCAATGTCTGTGTGGCAGCAGAAGCGACTGTGGATGCCATTGTTTCAGTAATAGAAGAACAGTAGGACAGGAATGACAGACAGGCGAGCATGAGGAGGAAATAAAAGTGGAAATGATCAATCGTTCCCGCAGATTGCGGACAAGTGCAAATTTAAGAAAAATGGTTCGGGAGACCAGAATGGATAAATCTTCTCTGATCTATCCGATGTTTATTGTAGAAGGAACAAATATTAAGGAAGAGATCCCATCCATGATGGGACAGTACCGTTACAGTGTGGATCGTATGGAGGAAAAACTGGAGCAGTTGAGTAAAGCAGGGATCGGCGGTGTCATGCTTTTTGGAATCCCGGATCACAAGGATGAGCTGGGAAGCGGTGCGTATGCACAGGATGGCATTGTGCAGCAGGGTTTCCGCAAAGCAAAAGAACTGTTCCCGGATCTGTATATGATCGGTGATGTGTGCATGTGCGAGTATACGTCCCATGGTCACTGCGGTGTGCTCTGCGGTCATGATGTGGACAATGATAAGACATTGGAACTGTTGCAGAAGACGGCGCTGTCTCAGGTACAGGCGGGAGCAGATATGGTGGCACCTTCCGATATGATGGATGGCAGAGTCGGTGCAATCCGTGAAATTCTGGATAAAAACGGATATATCAATACACCGATCATGGCATATTCTGCAAAATTTGCTTCTGCATTTTACGGACCGTTCCGTGATGCAGCAGAGTCCGCACCGGCATTTGGCGACCGTAAGACATATCAGATGGATTATCACAACCGCAGAGAAGCGTTAAAGGAAGTGGATCAGGATGTGCTGGAGGGCGCAGATATCGTTATGGTAAAACCGGCCATGGCTTATGGTGATCTGATCCGTGAAGTAAAGGATATGACGGATATTCCGGTGGCAGCGTACAGTGTCAGCGGAGAATATTCTATGGTAAAAACTACTGCAGCAGCAGGTTTCATCGATGAAACTTCCATTATGTGTGAGATGGCAGTATCTGCATTCCGCGCAGGCACCGATATTTATATTACTTATTTTGCAGAAGAACTTGCAAAATGCATGGATGAAGGGAGAATCGGATAATGGCAATCACAAAATCAGAAGCACTTTTTAAAGAAGCCGTACAATATATTCCGGGTGGCGTTAATTCTCCGGTCCGTGCGTTCGGATCGATCGGATCCACACCGCGTTTTATCAAAAAAGCAGATAAAGCGCTGATGTGGGATGAGGATGATAACGAATACATTGATTTTATCGGATCCTGGGGACCGATGATCCTGGGACATAACCATCCGCTGGTGCTGGATGCAGTGCTGGAGTATGCAAAACGCGGATTAAGCTACGGTGCAGCGACATCTATTGAAGTAGATATGGCAAAGCTGGTCTGCAGTATGGTTCCATCTATTGATATGGTGCGTATGGTAAACTCCGGTACGGAGGCTGTGATGAGTGCCGTGCGTGTGGCTCGCGGATTTACACGCAGAGACAAAATCATCAAATTTAACGGTTGTTATCATGGACATTCCGATGCGTTGCTTGTAAAAGCCGGATCCGGTGTCATGACAGCAGGTGTTCCGGATTCTCTGGGCGTTCCGGCCGGCTGCACAGCGGATACTGTAACAGCAGATTATAACTCACTGGAGAGCGTGCAGGACTGTTTTGACCGGTATGGTGAGCAGATTGCGGCGATCATTGTGGAGCCGGTAGGAGCAAATATGGGTACGGTTCCACCAAAACCAGGATTTTTACAGGGATTGCGTGATATCTGTGACAAATATGGTTCGCTGCTGATTTTTGACGAAGTAATTACAGGATTCCGTATGCAGGCAGACGGAGCACAGGGACATTTTGGTGTGACACCGGATCTGACCACTTTTGGAAAAATCATCGGTGCAGGTATGCCGGTAGGTGCTTACGGTGGCCGCAGGGAAATCATGGAAATGGTATCTCCGGTGGGAGCTGTGTATCAGGCAGGAACATTAAGCGGCAATCCGGTGGCGATGGCAGCAGGTATTGCACAGCTGACTTATTTAAAAGAACATCCGGAAGTATATACAAAATTAAATAAAACCGCCGATTCTTTCTTTGCAGAACTGCAGAAAATCGTGGATGAGAGCGGCAGAGGATATCAGGTAAACCATATCTGTTCTCTGGGAAGTATGTTCTGTACTACACAGGAAGTATATGATTATGAGACTGCCAAGACGTCAGATACAAAGGCATATGCGGATTATTGCAATTATATGCAGAATCATGGCATTTACCTGGCTCCGGCGCAGTTTGAGGCAATGTTTATCTCTGCGGCACATACGCAGGAACAACTGGCACAGACACTGGAGACAGCACGTAATTATTTTAAAAACAACTGATAAAACGGGATATCGTTTGACATAGAGCGAAGTTTGGCAGATGAAGGAAGTCAGAGACGATGGCAGTACAGAAGAAGGTACAGAAAAGCACAACTAAGAAAAAGAAACGAAAAAATAGAAAGAAGCGGTATGATCTGTCCAGGGTCTGGATGGCATTGGGAACGCTGACCGTGATTCTTCTTGTGATTTTCGGTGTGGCACAGCATCAGAAGACGCAGAATGCGGCACAGCAGATGTCAGGATTTTCTGCCATTGATGGCAGCCGGCCGGATCTGGATGTGGAACTGCTGACAGTCAATCCGTACTCACGACCGGGGACGGCTCTGACACAGGTAAACGGTATCGTGATCCATTATACAGCCAATCCGGGAGCAACAGCGATCGCAAACCGGAACTACTTTGAAAATCTGAAAGATACGCATACGACAAAAGCCAGTGCGCATTTTATCGTTGGTCTGGAAGGTGAAATCGTGCAGTGTATACCGACGGCGGAGATTGCCTATGCTTCTAATGACAGAAACAGTGATACCCTGTCCATTGAATGTTGTTACGAAAAGGATGACGGATCCTTTAACCGGGAGACCTATGAGTCCGTGATACGTCTGACAGCATGGCTGTGCAACAAATTCGGACTGACGTCAGAACAAGTAATCCGGCATTATGATGTGACCGGAAAACTCTGCCCGCTGTATTATGTGGAGCATGAGGATGCCTGGCAGCAGTTTAAGGCAGATGTGGATACAGCAATCCAGGCAGGAGAAAACAATACAGGAACACAAAACACGGGAGAAAATGGATGAGAGAACTTTATGAAAAAATAAAAAAAGGGACAGACCGCAGAGCAAGTCTGATTGCCCTGAAAAAAGAATTGAAAGATGAAGCAAAGAAAAAGGTGTTTCTCACCATGACCGGAAACCGTCTGGATGAAATTATGAAATGCCTGGTGGATGAAGACCCGAAGGTGCGGAAAAATGCGGCAGCTATTCTCGGCGAATTACATTGTCAGGATGCGTTGGATGTGCTGATGGATGCTTATGAGGAAGAGGACAAATTGTTTGTCCGGGAATCTTATGTACAGGCACTTTCTGCGATTGACTGCAGCGAGTATCTGCCTCAGCTGGAAGAGCGGCTGCAGGAACTGGCAGAATATGATGCTCCGGAAGAGGAAAAGAAGCATACCCAGGCAGAACTGCATGCATTGCAGGAACTGATCCTTCAGAAAAAAGGCGTGAAAAAACATGCGTTTAACGGATGGAATCGTTCCAGTGAAGTGTTGCTTTTAACATTGCCGGCATTTCGGGATGTGCTGGCAGAGCAAGTGACCGGAAAGAAAAAAATATTGAAATCCGGAGTCCGTACCATAGTATCTGATTTTGAAGATACGATGAAGATCCGTACGTTTCAGGAATTACTTTTTGTCATTCATACACAGACAGAGAAACATGTCCTGTCTTCTGAACCGGAAACCCTGGCAGCGCAGCTGGCAGGTTCGGATCTGCTGCAGATCCTTGCAGAGACACATAAGGGAGAAGCACCGTTCTATTTTCGGATCGGTGTGTCCGGCGGAATGGCTCTTGAGGAGCGGAGCAGTTTTTCCAGACAGACAGCAGCAGCCATTGAGAAGGCTTTTGCACGAAAGCTGATCAATTCTACTTCCCACTATGAAGTTGAAATTCGTCTGCTGCAGAACCGTGAGGGTGGATTTGTACCGCTGCTTAAGCTGTATACTCTGCCGGATCACCGGTTTGACTACCGCAGATATTATGTGGCAGCCAGCATGAAACCAACTATGGCAGCAGGACTGCTGGCACTGGCAAAACCGTATCTGAAGGAGCATGCACAGATTCTGGATCCGTTCTGCGGTGTAGGAACATTACTGATCGAGCGCCGGTTTCTGGTGCCGGCACGAAATGCTTATGGCATTGACAGTTTCGGTGAGGCTGTTGAAAAAGCACGGGTGAACAGCAAAATTGCAGGAATGCAGATAAATTATATCAATCGTGATTATTTTGATTTTGTGCATGACTATAAATTTGACGAGATCGTCACAGATCTTCCGGCTGGCAATCTGACAAAACCGGAACTGGATGTGTTGTACCGCAGATTTTTTGAAAAATCAGATGAGGTACTGACAGAGGATGGCCGCATGATCTTTTTCTCCAGAGAGATGGGGCTGGTGAAAAAGCAGCTGCGTCTGCATCCACAGTTCCGTCTGGTGCAGGAATTCTGCATTCAGGAGAAAAACGGAAGTTATTTATTTATTATTGAAAAACGTCAGTAAAAATGTCGGAAGTTTGATGCTCCATTTTTACAGATGGTAGCGGACACAAATCACTATTAGTATCAGTCAGAGGGAAGAAGACAGGAGAAACGCATGCTTCAGAATTCATTTCAGGAACAGTTGGAAGATTGTCCGGTGATCGCAGCGGCAAGAGACAGGGAGGGACTGGCACGCTGCTGTCAGTCCGAGAGTAGCATCGTATTTATTTTATTCGGAGATGTCTGCACCATTTCAGAAATCGTAGATCATGTTAAATCCGCAGGAAAACTTGCATTTGTACACATGGATCTGGTGAACGGACTTTCCAGTCGTGAGATCAGTGTGGATTATATTCGAAAAGAAACAAATGCGGATGGAATCATTTCCACAAAACAGCCACAGATCCGCCGTGGAAAAGAACTTGGGCTATACACCGTGCACCGTTTTTTTGTTATTGATTCCGCAGCCTATGAGAATGTGGAAAAATGTACAAAAGCGATTCGTCCGGATTGTGTGGAACTGATGCCCGGTGTTATGCCAAAGGTTATCCGCCAGATGGCAGAAACACTGTCCGTTCCGGTGATCGCAGGCGGTCTGATTTCCGATAAAGAGGATATTATTGCTGCATTGGATGCAGGTGCGGCGTCGATTTCAACGACGAAAGAAGAACTGTGGTTTCTGTGATTTACAGAAGAAAAAAATGTGATTAAGTTGAGGAAAAGAATTACGGAGGTAGCGCAAACATGTATGATTGTATTATTATCGGAACCGGTCCGGCAGGCTTATCTGCAGCATTGAACCTGAAAACTTACAAAAAAAGTTTTGTATGGTTCGGTTCCAAAAATCTGAGTGATAAAGTGCAGAAAGCAGAAAAAATTACAAATTATCCGGGATTTCCGGAACTGACCGGACAGGAATTGTTTTCTCATTTTACAGATCACATACAGAGCGCCGGTCTGGATATTACAGAAAAGACAGTGACAAATGTTATGTCAGTTGGAACGTATTACATGGTACTGGCAGACAATGAAGTCTACGAGGCAAAAACACTGATCCTTGCCATGGGTGTGATGACAGCAAAACTGCTGAAGGGTGAAGACGAGTTACTCGGCAGGGGTGTCAGTTATTGCGCTACCTGCGATGGTATGTTCTACAAAGATAAGGAAATCGCAGTACTGTGTAATGATCCAAAATATGAGCATGAAGTAGAATACCTGGCAGATCTGGCAGCAAAGGTAACTTATTTTCCAATGTTTTCAGACAGTCAGATAAAAAAAGAGAATGTTACGATTTCGAAAGACTTTCCGTTGGAAATAAAGGGCAGTGACCGGGTAACCGGTCTCGTGTTAAAAAGCGGAAAGGTGTTGGAGCTTGACGGCATTTTCTGTCTGCGCAATGCCATTGCGCCCTCCAAACTCGTTTCCGGATTAGAGATTGAGAATGGACATATCAAAGTGGATCGCACCCAGAAAACAAATCTGCCCGGCTGTTTTGCAGCGGGAGACTGCACCGGTCGTCCGTATCAGTATACAAAAGCAGTGGGAGAAGGAAATGTGGCAGCACATAGCTGTATCAGTTATCTCACAGAATAGCTTCTATGCAAGACAAAAGCGTCGTAGCAATACGGCGCTTTTTAGGTTGTGAATGAGGTGCATTGACAGGAGATTAGATGAAAATGAATATTCACAAAGATAAGATGCTATGGTATAATACAAGGTACTGTATTGGGGCTTCTTATGAAAGAAGCTGAAATATGGGAAAAGATTTAAAAAGAAAAGAATTTGACAAGGGTATCATTCAGTTCATATTACCGAGGAAGAAAAAAGAAATGGAATTGGTAGCAGGAAGCACTTATGGCAATGTAATGGCCAACGAAATGGCCCACTTGCAAAAATAAGTATGCTGAAATCCCTTGAAATCAAAGGATTTATAGGAGGAAATAGAGAAAATGAAATTAGGAATCGTGGGACTGCCAAACGTAGGAAAAAGTACCCTGTTCAATTCACTGACAAAAGCCGGTGCTGAGTCAGCAAACTATCCGTTTTGTACCATTGACCCGAATGTGGGTGTCGTAGCAGTACCGGATGAGCGCTTGAAATTACTGGGAGATATGTATCATTCCAAGAAAGTGACACCGGCTGTTATTGAGTTTGTAGATATTGCAGGTCTGGTAAAAGGAGCCAGCAAAGGTGAGGGACTCGGAAACCAGTTTCTGGCAAACATCCGTGAAGTAGATGCAATTGTACATGTGGTACGTTGCTTTGAGGATCCAAATGTTGTTCATGTAGACGGAAGTGTAGATCCGGCCCGTGATATTGAGACTATCAATCTGGAGCTGATCTTTTCTGATATCGAAATTCTGGAGCGCCGTATCGCCAAAACAAGCAAAGGTGCCAGAATGGATAAGAAACTGGCAAAAGAGCTGGAATTGTTAGAGAAGATCAAAGCACATCTGGAGGACGGTCAGCTGGCAAAAACCTTTGAGGTAGGCGATGATGAAGATGATCAGGAATGGTTTGCTTCTTACAATCTGCTGACTGCAAAACCGGTGATTTATGCTGCCAACGTATCCGAGGATGATCTGGCTGATGACGGCGCAAACAATCCGCATGTGGCAAATGTACGCAAACTGGCTGCAGAGGAAGGCTCTGAAGTATTTGTTATCTGTGCACAGATTGAGCAGGAGATCGCGGAATTGGATGATGATGAGAAAGCAATGTTCCTGGAAGATCTGGGACTGAAACAGTCCGGTCTGGAGAAACTGATCAAGGCAAGTTACAGCTTACTTGGTCTGCTGAGTTATCTGACAGCAGGTGAGGATGAGACACGAGCATGGACCATCAAAAAAGGAACCAAAGCTCCGCAGGCAGCCGGAAAGATCCATACTGATTTTGAGCGTGGATTCATCCGTGCCGAGGTTGTAAACTACAAAAATCTCCTGGAGTGCGGCTCACTGGCTGCAGCCCGTGAAAAAGGTCTGGTAGGACTGGAAGGAAAAGAATATGTGGTACAGGACGGCGATGTGATCCTGTTCCGTTTCAATGTATAAAACGATTGAAGCAGGATGCCTATTGGCTTTAAACAATGGGGAGTTCACATAAGAATAAGCGTATATAAAAAATAATCTGATGCATCAGCAGCATAGCTGTATAAAACAGTATCATATGCACGTTTCTGGCAACTGTGAATAAGATAAAAGAACAAAAAATCCGGGAAGTGCAGGATGCGTTTATGTGAATTTTCAAAAAAAGAGGTTATCAATGTCTCTGACTGCAAATGTCTGGGATGTGTCTGTGATCTGAAATTTGACGAATGCAGTGGACAGATATGTGCGATGATCATAAAGGGACCTCCGAAGTGGTTTCATCTGGTAGGCTGTGACACGGAATATGTCATAGACTGGAAAAAAATTGTTCGGATCGGACCGGATGTAATACTGGTAGACATTTGTGCAGAAAAATGTCTGCGTAAACTTTAAGCAATTTTATAAATACGGAGGAAAAGAGCGATGAAATGCCCTTATTGCAGCAGCGATAATACAAGAGTCATTGATTCCAGACCGGCAGATGATAATTATTCCATCCGCCGGAGAAGACTTTGTGATGATTGTGCAAAGAGATTTACGACTTATGAGAAGGTGGAGACCATTCCGCTGATCATTATAAAAAAAGACAATACCAGAGAACAGTATAACCGTTCAAAAATCGAGGATGGTGTACTGCGCGCCTGCCACAAACGCCCAGTGTCCGTTAACCAGATCAATCAGCTTATTGATGAGGTGGAGACTGAAATCTTCAATATGGAAGAAAAAGAAATCCCAAGCAGTGTCATCGGGGAATTGGTGATGGATAAGCTCAAGGATCTGGAAGCAGTGGCATATGTGAGATTTGCATCGGTTTACCGGGAGTTCAAAGATGTAAATTCGTTTGTGGAAGAGCTAAAAAAAGTGTTGGATAAATAAAATTTATGAGGTTAGAATTGTGGGAGTACGAAACAATTCGTATGGCATCTTTTAACCCAAACATCAATTTATGCATGTAATACGGAGGTGGTTTATGTTTCAAAAATTTTATCCGGATCTGTATGTGTCCTCTACATATGAGATTGATTTTGACCGGTTGTACCGGTTCGGATACCGGGGATTGATTTTTGATATTGATAATACATTGGTAACACATGGAGCACCTGCAAATGATCAGGCGAAACAGCTTTTTGCACATCTGCATGAGATTGGATTTGCCACCTGCCTGATTTCTAATAATCAGGAGCCGCGGGTAAAACCATTTGCGGATGCTGTGCATTCTCTGTATATTTATGATGCGCATAAGCCATCAACAAAAAATTATGAGAAAGCTATGGAGCAGATGCATACGGAGAAGGGCAATACGATTTTTATCGGAGATCAGATGTTTACCGATGTGTTTGGTGCCAATCGGACAGGAATTCCATCCATAATGGTAAAGAAAATCCACTGGAAGGAAGAAATTCAGATTGTTTTAAAACGGCGGTTGGAAGCCATTGTGCTGATTGGTTACCGCAGATACAGAAAGACACATAAAAGTATATTAGAATGAAAAATGATTGTCACTGACATAAACAGTGAATATGAAAATAATATCGGTGACAGGACTCAATCCTAGGATAAATGAAAAAACGGAGGGAAGAACAATGAAACTTGTAATTGGTAATGACCATGCAGCAGTAGAACTGAAAAATGAGATCAAGGCATATCTGGAAGAGAAAGGTCATGAGGTGATCAATATCGGTACAGATACACATGACAGCTGTAATTATCCGGAGTACGGCGAGAAAGCCGGACGTATGGTAGCAGCAGGTGAAGCGGACGGTGGTGTGCTGATCTGTGGAACCGGTGTCGGTATCTCCATCGCTGCAAACAAAGTAAAAGGGGTACGTGCGGCAGTATGTTCCGAGCCGGTAACAGCCCGTCTCGTAAAAGAACATAACAACGCAAATATCATTGCTTTCGGTGCCAGAATTGTAGGCAGTGAGACTGCAAAAGCAATTGTGGATGCATGGCTGGATGCCAAATTCCAGGGTGGTCGTCATCAGACACGTATCGATATGATCCATAAAATTGAGGAATAGTCTATAAAAAGGTTGAAAAATCACGGTTTTTCATATAGAATAGATAGAAGTAATAATTACCATATATTTGTGGTAATAGAAGAAAAGACCGAGAGTCTTAACATACAAGGAGGATTTTTGAATGGCAAACGCAGGAAAGGTAATCGGAAAAGGTGTTACAATCGAGCTGGAAGGCAATGTATACAGAGTAGATGATTTCCAGCACGTAAAACCTGGAAAAGGCGCAGCTTTTATCAGAACAAGATTAAAAAATATTAAAACCGGTGGTGTTGTAGAGAAAACATTCCGTCCGACAGAGGATGTAGAGACAGCACACGTTGACAGATCTGAGAAACAGTATCTGTACAATGACGGTGATTTATATTACTTCATGGATACAGAGACATATGATCAGATCGCTCTGAGTGCAGATGCAATCGGTGATGCTCTGAAATTCGTAAAAGAGAACGAGGCAGTTACAATGCTTGCTCACAACGGAGATATCTTCGCAGTTGAGCCGCCGATGTTCGTTGAACTTGTTATCACAGAGACAGAGCCAGGTTTCAAAGGCGATACAGCAACAGGTGCTACAAAACCGGCAACTGTTGAGACAGGTGCTACTGTGTACGTTCCGTTATTCGTAAATGAGGGAGACGTAATCAAGATTGATACAAGAACAGGCGAGTACTTATCACGAGTATAAAAAATAGTGAGCAGAGCGAACTATTTTTTATGAGCAAGTAACGGAGTGGATTGTAAATATCCGCTCCGTTTTCTGTTTGACGAGGATTAAGGAGGACGTATGAAATACGATTTTGACAAAATAGTAGACCGTCATGGAACGGACTGTTATAAATGGGATATGATTGCAAAAAGAAAATTACCGGCGGATACGTTACCACTCTGGGTGGCAGATATGGATTTTGAGACGGTTCCGGAAGTGAAAGAACGGTTAAAAGAAGTGGCAGACCGTGGTATATACGGTTACTCCATGCTGGGTGACGGCTATTATCATGCATTGAAAAACTGGTTTTCTGAGCGGTTTGGATGGCAGGTGGAAAAAGACTGGGTGATCGTCACTCCGGGTGTGGTATTTGCGCTGGCAGCAGCAGTCCGTGCTTACACAAAAGAGGGGGACAGTGTTATGATCCAGCGCCCGGTTTATCATCCATTTACCAATGTGGTAAAAGAAAACGGACGAAAACTGGTGAATAATCCACTGGTTATGGAAAACGGAAAATATCACATGGATTATGAAGATATGGAGCGCAAGATCACAGAAGAACAGGTAAAACTGTTTCTGCTTTGCAGCCCGCATAACCCAGTGTCCCGTGTCTGGACAAAAGAAGAACTGTGTCAGGCTGCCGAAATCTGTAAAAAGCATGGTGTCATCATGATCGTGGATGAGATTCACTGTGATTTTGTATATGAGGGATATCATCACACCAGTTTTGGCACACTGAGTGAATATGCAGATAATGCAGTGATCTGTACGGCACCGAGTAAGACGTTCAATTTGGCAGAACTGCAGCTGTCCAATATTATGATCCCGAATCCGGAACTGAGAAAGACCTTCCAGGCAGAGATGGACAAAGTATTTTACTCCGATGCAAACCTGTTCGGACAGGTATCCTGCCAGGCAGCATATGAATATGGTGCACAGTGGCTGGATGAATTACGTGTATATCTGCAGGGAAACATTACATACATCCGTGATTATCTGGCAGAGCATATGCCAAAAGTCCATCTTATCGAGCCGGAGGGAACCTATCTGCTTTGGGTGGATTTCCGGGAATATGGACTGTCTGCGGAAGCACTGAATGCGAAGATCCTGAAAGATGCAAGAATCTGGTTTAATGAGGGCTCTATGTTCGGACCGGAGGGGGCAGGGTTTATGCGGATTAATATTGCAAGTCCCCGCAGTATGATCGTGGAAGCAATGGAGCGTCTGGGAGAAGTCTTCGGAGAATGAACGCAGAATAAGCATTCCCCCGCTTCAAGTGCGTAGAGCACTAAGCGGTGGGTAAGGGGGATGCTTATGTCAGTGGGAGTTAAAAGCTCCCACTGACAGGTCGCAAAGCGACTGCGTTCATGAGCAAGTAGCGAAAGCGGATTGCGAATGTCCGCTTTACCGAAAAATATGCGTTCAGCTTCACTTCTCAGGTACATATTCAGGTGCATGATGCAGACAGAAAAACGCGAGCGCACAGATCAGGATCTGGCTGGCCAGCATGCCCCAGAGGTAAGCACTCAGTCCAATGCGGGGGATTCCTGCGAAAACAAATATAATGCGGATGGCGGCACCAGCCAGGTTGATCAGCATGGTGAGGGTAGCCTTGCCAAGTCCGTGCAAAATGCTGCACAGTGTGCTTGCGAGGAATAAAAACGGACAGATCCAGCTCAGGGTGCGCACATAAATACCTGCCAGTGTGTTGTGAAACAGATGGATGCCGATCCAGTTTCCGCACAGCAGAAATCCGGAGGTACACACAAGACCGAGAATGACACACAGTTGTGTGGTTCTCCGGATGGCTTTTTGCACCAGGTTATACTGTTTCCGGCTATTCGCTTCTGCGATGGCCGGAAGCAGCATAACAGACAGGGAATTACTTAGCACGCACGGAAACATAATGGTGGAAAAAACCATGCCGGTCAGGATACCATAGACGCTCAGGGCATCACTGTTTGCATAACCAAAATCCCGGAGTTTGATCGGGATCAGCAGTGCTTCCGCACTCTGACATAAACTTAACAAAATACGGCTGCAGGTGAGAGGAACTGCCATAGAGCACAGATCCTTTGCAATTTTTGTCAGCCGGATAGAAGAAGGCGGTACCGATGGATTTGGTACTGTCTTTTTATTTTCCGTGCGTTCTGAAAAAAAGCAGACCATGGTGATGGAGTAAAGAGAGGAAGCAAGTTCGCCAAACAGAATGCCCCAGACGGCAATCTGTGGTGTCACAAGCTGTCCCCGCTGCATCTGGATGTCAGCTACGAGCCAGACGCCTGCGACACGGATGACCTGTTCCAGAATCTGTGAAATAGCCGGGATGACGGCTTTTTTTCGACCATAATAGTAGCCGTTGATGCAGGCGTGGATACAGGCGAAAGGAAGGGAAAGGGTCATGATGCGGAGCAGCGGGACTGTCCGGACATCTTCCAGCAGGGAAAGCCCGATCTGCGGAGCGTAGTGCCATATGATCCAGACACAGCTGGCAGATAGCAGCAGGGAACCAGACAGTCCGACACTCAGATAGGCTCTGGCCTGGCGTTTCTGTCTGCATTGGGCACAGTAACGGGAGATCGCAGTCTGGATTCCGGCGGCTGATACAGAGATGATCAGGGCAAATACCGGAAATATCAGCTGGTAAATTCCAAGTCCTTCTGCACCGATTCTGCGGGAAAGGAATATTTTATAATAAAAACCGATGATCCTGCTTAAAATTCCGGTCAGTGTCAGCAGCAGCGTACCGGATATAAAGTTCTGTTTCATGGGATTTGCATATGATTTCATTGGAAAGAAGACTCTTCTGCCTGTGGATTTTTTATAAATATATGCAGAGAAAAATCGGTCAGAACCGAAAGGAATGGTATGATTATATGAAACGGTTGATTTATTTGGATCATGCCGCCACAACGCAGCCTTTTCCGGAAGTGTTGGATGCGATGATCCCCTATTACAGCAGATATTATGGCAATCCATCATCCGGATATGAACTGGGGGAAGAAAGTAAGCGCGCCATTGAGACAGCCCGGGGACAGATTGCAGACACACTGGGAGTGGAAGATGACACCATTTATTTTACATCGGGAGGAACAGAATCCGATAACTGGGCATTGCGCTATGCCGTGCAAAATGGAAAACGAAGGAGACCACACATTGTGACATCGTCTATTGAGCACCATGCAATCTTAAACACGTGTAAAAATCTGGAAAAACAGGGAGTGCGTGTGACTTATCTTCCGGTGAATAAGGAAGGAACAGTACAGCCGGAGATGGTGGAGCGGGCGATCATATCAGATACAGTGCTGGTGTCTGTAATGTATGCAAACAATGAGATCGGAAGTATTCAACCGATACGTCAGATCGGGCAGATCACCCATCGGAAACAGGTTCTGTTCCATACGGATGCAGTGCAGGCATACGGCCAGATTCCAATTCATGTGAAAGAGGATAATATCGACCTGCTGTCTGCCAGTGGTCATAAATTTAACGGGCCGAAAGGAACCGGATTTTTATATGCCCGAAAGGGACTGAAGCTTCAGCCGATGATCCATGGTGGTGGACAGGAGCGGAAGATGCGGGCCGGTACCGAAAACGTACCGGGAATTGTAGGAATCGGACGGGCGGCGGTCTGTTCCGCAGCAATTCTGGAGAAAAAGATGGCATATGAAAGCAGGCTGCGTGATTATTTTATCCGGCGGCTGCTGGAAGAAATTCCGGGAAGCAGTATCAACGGGGATCGCCGGAACCGTCTGCCAAACAATGTGAATATCAGCATTGCGGGGGTAAACGGTCCGGCGGTAGTGGCATTGCTGGATCTGGAAGGCATCTGTGTATCATCCGCTTCTGCATGTTCCACTGGGGAACAGAAGGCTTCTCATGTACAGCTTGCCATCGGAAATGACGGGCATCAGGCATATGAGGCTATCCGTTTTACCCTGGGTATCCAGAATACACCGGAAGAATTGGACGATACCGTTGAGGTGTTGAAACAATGCATAAAAAAATTGAGGGACTTTTAGAAATGATTTGGGTGTTAAAACACCCAAATCTCACGTGCGTTCGACTTGAATTTAAACCGGAAGAAATTCCGGTTTCCTTTTTGTAAAGACCGTAAAATAGTCAAAGCCGGCCGCTTTCAGCAGCTGTGGTACTTTGTCGAAATCCCAGGCAATCTGATCTGGGGCATGTCCGTCAGCACCGATGGTGATGATCTCACCTCCCAGCTCTCGATACCGGTGCAGGATTTCTTCCGTTGGGTTTGGGTGCCCGAGACCATATTTGAATCCGGCCATATTCAGCTCGATCCCCTTACCGTGAGCGATAAGCTGCCGCAGGATCTCGTCAATGACATCTTTGTATTTGTCATAACTGTAATTTTTGTTCTTTTCCGGTCCGTAACGAACCACATAGTCAATGTGGCCGTATACATCAAATTCATGAAAGGCAGCGATGTTTTCCAGAATGGATTCAAAATATTCCAGATAAGCGGCATGCTCGCTGCGTCCTTCATAATAAGCCGGATAATATGGATCGAGGCCGTGCACCACATGGGAGGAGCCGATGACAAAATCAAAATCCATTTCCTGTAGTATTTCATGGTGCTTCTTTGCCAGATGCGGCTGCAATCCCAGTTCAATACCGAAGTTGATGTTCAGGGAATCAGAAAAATCAGCCTGCAGCTGACGGATTCCTTTTTCATATTGAGGAAAATCAATGGTGAATAAATCCGGTTCATCCGGGTAATCATAGTCAAGGTGATCGGTAATGCAGATACCAGCCAGATTTTTTTCGATGGCGGAACGTGCCATAGCAGCAGGATCGGCGTTGCTGTCACCGGAAAAATGAGTGTGCATATGTGTATCCCAAAGCATGAAAATGTCTCCTTTCAAGGGTGATATAAGGCTTATATTATATATTGTGCAAAATATAAACTTTGAAAAACAGCGTGGTTATGCGGTTTCCTGAAACTATGATAAGCACAGCAGTACATTTTTGTCAATCCAATCCGTGCATTTTGAATAGGAAAAATGATCGAAATTCTAAAAAAAGGAAAAAGTTTTATGCAATTACTACAAAAACACAGAGTGAGACTTGGACTATAATATCAAAACTGGGGAAAAAACATCTGTAAAACTTGTACAAATTGCTAAAAAAAGAGAAAAAAAGAAACAAGATGGTGAAAAAATTAACAAAGTTAAAATAAGCGGTTGAAAACTATTGAAAAACTCAGTCATATTCGTTAAAATATAAGCAGATTGGATGAGACATCAATGAACAGACAACAGTTGAGACATCCAAAAATAAACCACCGGATGATCCGGATACATTTTAATTCTAGGAGGAATGAAAAAATGGCAGTAAAAGTAGCAATTAATGGATTTGGACGTATTGGACGTCTTGCTTTCAGACAGATGTTTGGTGCAGAGGGATATGAAATCGTAGCAATCAACGATCTTACAAGCCCGAAAATGCTTGCTCATTTATTAAAATATGACTCTTCTCAGGGTAAATATGCAAAAGCTGATACAGTTTCTGCTGGAGAAGATTCTATCACAGTTGATGGAAAAGAAATCAAAATCTACAAAGAGCCAGATGCAAATAATTGCCCATGGGGTGCTTTAGACGTAGACGTAGTTTTAGAGTGTTCCGGATTCTATACATCCAAAGACAAAGCACAGGCTCATATCAATGCAGGTGCTAAGAAAGTTGTTATTTCCGCTCCGGCTGGAAACGACCTTCCTACCGTTGTTTACAATGTAAACCATGATGTATTAACAAAAGAAGATACAATTATTTCCGCAGCTTCCTGTACAACAAACTGCCTTGCTCCGATGACAAAGGCATTAAACGACCTTGTTAAGATCAAATCCGGTATCATGTGCACAATCCACGCTTATACAGGTGATCAGATGACACTTGACGGACCACAGAGAAAAGGCGATTTAAGAAGAAGCCGTGCTGCAGCAGTTAACATCGTTCCAAACAGCACAGGTGCTGCAAAAGCAATCGGTCTGGTAATCCCAGAGTTATCCGGTAAATTAATCGGAGCTGCTCAGCGTGTACCGACCCCGACAGGTTCTACAACAATCTTAAACGCAGTTGTTGAAGGCAACGTAACAGTTGATGAGATCAACGCAGCTATGAAAGCAGCTTCTAACGAGTCCTTCGGATACAACGAAGATGAAATCGTTTCTTCCGATATCGTAGGAATGACATATGGTTCTCTCTTCGATGCAACTCAGACAATGGTTCTTCCGTTAGACAACGGAACAACTCAGGTTCAGGTTGTTTCATGGTATGACAATGAGAACAGCTATACAAGCCAGATGGTTCGTACAATCAAATACTTCGCAGAGTTAGCATAATCAACACTCTATAAAGTATAACAAAGACTCACTGCAGGGTCCGGTCTTTTGGACCGGACCCTGTTTTTTGAGTTGCGTTGCAAATTAAAAAACAGAGCCATTAGAAATGCGCACTCGCATAAGATGAAAATTGCTTCGCATATGCTCGGTGCAACAAGAAAAGTATGCATAGATCAGTTACAAACAAGGTTCGATTAGGTATGCATATTTTCTTGATCTTTATAGATTTCCTAAATTAAGTATATAAACAGGATAAGGAGACAATATCATGGGATTAAATAAAAAAACAGTAGATGATATTAACGTAAAAGGACTTAGAGTTCTTTGCAGATGCGATTTCAACGTACCGTTAAAAGATGGCAAGATTACAGACGAGAACCGTCTCGTTGCAGCTCTTCCTACCATCAAAAAACTGATTGCTGACGGAGGCAAAGTAATTCTCTGCTCTCACCTTGGCAAAGTAAAAACAGAGGAAGATAAAAAAACAAAAACGCTTGCACCGGTTGCAGTACGTTTATCCGAACTGTTAGGACAGGAAGTAAAATTTGCAGCTGATCCGGAAGTTGTAGGACCGAACGCAAAAGCAGCAGTAGAGGCTATGAAGGATGGCGATGTAATCCTTCTTGAGAATACTCGTTTCAGACCGGAAGAGACAAAAAACGGAGAAGCTTTTTCCAAAGACCTTGCTTCCATCTGTGATGTATTTGTAAACGACGCATTTGGAACCGCTCACAGAGCACACTGCTCCAACGTAGGTGTTGCAGGTCTGGTTGATACTGCTGTTGTTGGTTACTTAATGCAGAAAGAGATCGATTTCCTCGGAAACGCAGTAAATACACCGGAAAGACCGTTCGTGGCAATTCTTGGCGGTGCAAAAGTAGCAGATAAATTAAACGTAATCTCCAACCTGCTTGAAAAATGTGATACCCTGATCATCGGTGGTGGTATGGCATTTACATTCCTGAAAGCAAAAGGATATGAAGTAGGAAACTCTTTGGTAGATGATACAAAGATCGATTACTGCAAAGAGATGATGGACAAAGCTGAGAAACTTGGCAAGAAATTACTTCTCCCAATCGATACTACAATCGCAGATGGTTTCCCGAATCCGATTGATGCAGAGATCGCAGTAGAAGTTGTTGCATCTGATGCAATTCCGGCTGACAAAGAAGGTCTTGATATCGGAACAAAAACAGCTGAGTTATATGCAGATGCAGTAAAATCCGCAAAAACAGTTGTATGGAACGGACCGATGGGCGTATTCGAGAACCCAATCCTTGCAAAAGGTACCATTGCAGTTGCAAAATCTCTGGCAGAGACAGATGCTACAACAATTATCGGTGGCGGTGATTCCGCAGCAGCTGTAAACCAGCTTGGATTTGGTGACAAGATGACACATATTTCCACAGGTGGCGGAGCTTCTCTGGAATTCCTTGAAGGAAAGGAACTGCCTGGCGTAGCAGCAGCAAACGACAAGTAAATTTCTGGAAAAATTATATGTAAGGAGAAAAGGCGAAATGGCTAGAAGAAAAATTATCGCAGGTAACTGGAAAATGAACAAAACACCGAGCGAGGCAGTTGCTCTGGTGAACGAGTTAAAACCGTTAGTAGCGAATGAGGATGTAGATGTAGTATTCTGTGTACCGGCTATCGATATCATCCCGGCTATGATTGCTGCAAAAGACAGCAACATTTGCATTGGTGCAGAGAACATGTATTTTGAGGAAAGTGGCGCTTATACAGGTGAAATTTCCCCGAATATGTTAGTTGACGCAGGTGTAAAATACGTTGTTCTTGGACATTCTGAGAGAAGAGAGTATTTTGCAGAGACAGATGAGACTGTAAACAAAAAAGTTCTGAAAGCTTTTGAGCATGGTATCACACCGATCATCTGCTGTGGTGAGACTCTGACACAGAGAAAACAGGGAATCTACCTTGACTGGATCCGTATGCAGATCAAAATCGCATTCCAGAACGTAACAGCAGATCAGGCAAAAACAGCAGTGATCGCTTACGAGCCAATCTGGGCAATCGGAACCGGTGAGACAGCTACTTCTGATCAGGCAGAGGAAGTATGCGGCGCAATCCGTGCATGCATCGCTGAAGTTTATGATGAGGCAACTGCAGAAGCAATCCGCATCCAGTACGGCGGATCTGTAAACGCAGGAAATGCAGCTGAGTTATTTGCAAAACCGGACATCGATGGTGGTCTGGTAGGCGGCGCTTCTCTGAAAGCTGACTTCGGCAAAATCGTAAACTATAATAAATAAGATAATATTAACAATGCTTTTACAATTCAGAGCCATCCGCAAGACCGTTTGGCTCTGAATTTATCTTAAACTAAATGGATGTTCCTGTCCGCATGAAGATGTTGTGAAACTAACATTTTGACAGGAGTTCAATGATACAGATTTTTTGGAGGAAAACATGAGTAAAAGACCAGTCGTATTAATGGTTTTAGATGGATATGGTTTAAATGACAATCCGGAAGGAAATGCTATCGCAATGGCTAAAACTCCGGTGATGGACAATTTGATGAAAGATTATCCGTTTGTAAAAGGTGCCGCATCCGGTCTGGCAGTTGGTTTGCCGGATGGTCAGATGGGAAACTCTGAGGTTGGACATATGAATATCGGCGCAGGCCGAATCATTTATCAGGATCTGACCAGAATCACAAAAGCAATCGAGGATGGTGATTTCTTTGAAAACAAGGGATTACTGACTGCGATTGAAAATTGCAAAAAAAACAATTCAGACCTGCATCTGTGGGGACTGTTATCTGATGGTGGTGTACACAGCCATATCACACATCTGTACGGTCTGCTTGAGATGGCAAAAAAACATGGTTTGACAAACGTATATGTACATGCATTTTTGGACGGCCGTGATACACCGCCTGCTTCCGGAAAAGATTATATTGAACAGCTGGAAGCGAAAATGCAGGAAATTGGTGTAGGTAAGATTGCATCCATTTCCGGTCGTTATTATGCAATGGATCGTGATAATAACTGGGATCGTATCCAGAAGGCATATGATTCCCTGGTATCCGGAACCGGTGTACAGGCAACGGATGCAGTGAAAGCAATGGAAACTTCTTATGCAGACGGTGTGACAGATGAGTTTGTACTTCCGACGGTTATCACGGATGAAGCTGGCAAACCGGTTTCTGTTGTAAAAGAAAATGATTCCGTTATTTTCTTCAACTTCCGACCGGATCGTGCCCGTGAGATCACCAGAGCATTCTGTGACGATGCATTTACCGGATTTGAACGTCCGTTTATTCCGCTGACCTATGTATGTTTCAAAGATTATGATGAGACAATTCCAAACAAGATCGTTGCATTTGAGAAAGAATCCATCAAAAATACCTTTGGTGAGTTCCTTGCAGCACAGGGTAAAAAGCAGCTCCGTCTGGCAGAGACAGAGAAATATGCACACGTTACCTTCTTCTTTAACGGTGGTGTAGAAGAACCAAATACAGATGAGGCACGTCTGCTGGTTGCGTCTCCGAAAGATGTTGCAACTTATGATCTGAAACCGGAGATGAGTGCTCCGGAAGTAGGCATGGATCTGGTAGAGGCGATCAAATCCGACAAGTATGATGTGATCATCATTAACTTTGCGAACCCGGATATGGTAGGTCATACCGGTGTGATCCCGGCAGCTGTTGCAGCCGTAGAGCGTGTGGACAGCCTGGTAGGTGATGCTGTACAGGCAGTCAAAGATGTAGATGGAATCCTGTTTATCTGCGCTGATCATGGAAATGCAGAGCAGATGATCGACTATACAACCGGAAATCCGCATACTGCTCATACAACAAATCCGGTACCGTTTATTCTGGTAAATGCAGATCCGGCTTACGGACTGGCAGAGGGGGGATGTCTGGCTGATATCGCTCCGACATTGATTGAGCTGATGGGATTAAAACAGCCGGAGGAAATGACCGGTCACAGTTTATTGATCAAAAAATAAATACCAAAGTAATTTGTGGATTTTCCGCGAGTAAGCCCTTTCGCCACACGACAGTATTCTTGTACTGTCGTGTGGCATTTTTTATCTCAGACTGAGATAAACGCTCCGTGAGTATGTGCAGTGATTCTGAGAAGAATATGTCAGCTTTCGCTGACCAGAATCACGCACCAAGTCTCACGTGCGTTCGACTTGAATTTCTGGTAGAAGGAGTATAAGTAATTGAACGAGACATTTATGAAAGAAAAACCGATTTTCCCGCTATTGTTGTCGATGTCCCTTCCGATGGTCATTTCTATGGCGGTAAACTCACTTTACAATATTGTAGACAGTTATTTTGTGGCAAAGATCAGTGAGGATGCCATGACGGCACTCTCTCTGGTATTTCCGATTCAGAATTTTATTAATGCAGTGGCGATTGGTTTTGGTGTAGGTATTAATGCTATGATCGCCCAGTATCTTGGCGCAGGAAGAAGAGACAAAGCGGATGAGGCACTGACACAGGGGATGGTGCTGGCAGTGATCCACGGGATTGTCATGATGATTTTATGTATCATCGGCATTCCGTATTTTTTGAGATTATTTACCACAGATGCAAATGTGATCGCATTGGGGGTACGTTATGCAACGATTGTATTTTCTTTTTCTGTTATTCTTAGTGTGAATCTGACTTTTGAAAAAATGAATCAGGCGATTGGAAATATGAAAATCACCATGATAAGCCTGCTGATCGGATGTGGCCTGAATATTATACTGGATCCGATGATTATTTTCGGCATCGGACCATTTCCGAAACTTGGAATTGCAGGAGCTGCACTGGCAACCGGATTCGGACAGTGTGTACCGATTGTGATTTATATAGCTGCATATCTGAAAAGACCAAAGCGGGTGGCCTTCCGTCGGGAATATTTGCATTTGACCAGGGAAGTGACGAAGCGGCTCTACAGTATCGGTGTGCCGGCTATTTTGAATATGGCGTTGACCTCTGTATTGACCACAGCGCTGAATGCGATTCTGGCAGCATTTTCCCAGACATATGTATTGGTGCTTGGTATTTATTATAAACTGCAAACGTTCTTATACATGCCGGCTAACGGAATTATTCAGGGGATGCGCCCACTGATCGGCTACAACTATGGTGCAGGAGAGCATAAACGTGTGGAACAGCTGTACCGCCTGACATTGCTCTTGAATATTTGCATTATGACAGCAGGCATGATCCTGTGCCTGACAATTCCGGGAAAACTGATGGGGGCATTTGCTGAAAATCCACAAACTATTCAGAATGGTGTGATTGCATTACATATTATCTGTTTCGGGTTCATTTTATCCGCAGTGTCTGTTACAGCCTGTGGTGCGCTCGAAGGATTAGGGAAAGGAATACCATCTTTACTTATTTCCTTATCGCGTTATGTGGTACTGATTATTCCGCTGGCATTAATTTTTAGTCGATTCTTTGGAGCTGCTGGCGTATGGCATGCTTTTTGGGTGACAGAAGCATTGAGTGCAGTATTTGCAGTGATAATCTATCGGCGTAGTGTGAAGGCAGAATCATTTATAGAAGCAGAATAGGAAATAAATATTAGAAATGCTAATAAAAGAGAAAAAATATACAAAAATACTAATAAATAAAGCGGGATTTTCTACATGCACTTTTCCATTCTGAAGCCTTTGTTGATTGACGAATGTTTTTCAAATGTATTATACTTAAATTACGTTGCAAAAGTTCTGTTTATGATAAATACAATGTATATGGTTTGACCATGTTTTAGTAAACAGAATCGTTTGCGGAAAATACAGAGACTAAATAAGTACAATACAGAGAAAAGGGGAATCAATCGCTATGAGTATTCAGACATTCAAACCGGTGAAAGAGGGAAAAGTACGTGAGGTTTATGATATTGGTGACAGCCTGATCATTACCGCAACAGACAGAATTTCTGCTTTTGATGTAATTTTAAAAAATAAAGTAGAGAAAAAAGGTACGATTCTGACAAAAATGTCAGAGTTCTGGTTCGATTTTACAAAGGATATTTTACCGAACCATATGATTTCAACGGATGTAAAAGATATGCCAGAATTTTTCCAGAATGAGAGATTTGATGGAAACAGCATGAAATGTAAGAAACTTGAGATGCTGCCGGTAGAGTGTATTGTACGTGGCTATATTACAGGAAGCGGCTGGGCAAGCTACTGTGAGAACGGAACCGTTTGTGGCATCAAACTTCCGGAGGGATTAAAAGAATCCGAGAAACTGCCGGAGCCGATCTATACACCATCCACAAAAGCCGAGATCGGTGATCATGATGAGAATGTAAGTTTTGAGCAGACAGTGATCAATCTGGAGAAAATCTATCCGGGCAAAGGTCAGGAGTATGCTGAAAAATTGCGTGATTACACGATCGCACTTTACAAAAAATGTGCAGAGTACGCATTAAGCAAAGGGATTATCATTGCAGATACAAAATTTGAGTTTGGTCTGGATGAGAACGGCAATGTCATCCTCGGTGATGAGATGCTGACACCGGACAGCTCCCGTTTCTGGCCATTAGAGGGATATGAGCCGGGTAAAGGACAGCCGTCCTATGACAAACAGTTTGTAAGAGACTGGTTAAAAGCAAATCCGGACAGCGATTACCTGCTCCCGGAAGAAGTAATTAAAAAGACAGTTGATAAATATAAGGAAGCATATGAACTGTTGACTGGAAAAGAATTCCAGGCATAAACCGCATAGTTGGAGGGAATAGATTCATGCTGGAAAACAAAATGGAACAGACCATTGCACAGGACGAATTACATGAGGAGTGCGGTGTCTTTGGTATCTATGATTTAGACGGACAAGATGTGGCATCTACCATTTATTATGGCCTGTTCGCCCTGCAGCACCGTGGACAGGAGAGCTGCGGTATCGCAGTCAGCGAGACACAGGGACCGAAAGGTAAAGTATCCAGTTTTAAGGATATGGGGCTTGTCAATGAAGTATTTGATGCAGAGAAACTGGAGCGTTTGAAAGGTGATATCGGTGTCGGTCATGTGCGTTATTCTACTGCCGGTGCATCCACCAGAGAAAATGCACAGCCGTTAGTGCTGAATTATGTGAAAGGTACACTGGCACTGGCTCACAACGGAAACCTGATCAACGCCAATGAACTGCGTCACGATCTGGAATATACAGGTGCAATTTTTCAGACAACCATTGATTCTGAAGTTATCGCATATCACATTGCAAGAGAGCGTTTGAAAGTCGGTACCGTTGAGGAAGCCGTACAGCGCGCTGCCGCAAAAATGAAAGGTGCGTATTCTATCGTTGTCATGAGTCCGAGAAAATTGATCGGTGCCCGCGATCCATATGGATTCAAGCCATTATGTATCGGCAAACGTGACAACTCTTATATTATTACATCGGAAACCTGTGCCCTAGAGACGATCGGTGCAGAGTTTGTACGTGATGTGAAACCGGGTGAGGTCGTTACCATTAACGGTGAGGGCGAGATTTCATCTGATATGACAAACGCCATTGATCCGTGCAAACAGGGAAGATGTATTTTTGAGTATATTTATTTTGCAAGAGCTGACAGTCACTTTGACGGCATCAGTGTTTATGATGCCAGAATCAAAGCCGGAAGATTCCTGGCGCAGGATTCTCCGGTAGAGGCAGATCTGGTGGTAGGTGTTCCGGAGTCCGGAAATGCGGCCGCTCTTGGCTATGCCATGGAATCCGGCATTCCATACGGTACCGCATTTGTCAAAAACAGTTATGTGGGACGTACTTTCATCAAGCCGAAACAGAGCAGCCGAGAGCAGAGTGTCCGCGTAAAATTAAATGTTGTAAAAGAAGCAGTTGCAGGAAAGCGGATCATTATGATCGACGATTCCATCGTGCGGGGAACGACATCTGGCCTGATCGTAAATATGCTGAAGGAAGCAGGTGCAAAAGAAGTGCATGTGCGTATCAGTGCACCGCCATTCTTATGGCCGTGTTACTTCGGAACAGATATCCCTGCCAGAGAGCAGCTGATTGCTTACAATCGTTCGATTGAGGATATCCGTGATCTGATCGGAGCAGATTCCCTTGGCTATCTGCGCATTGAACGTCTGAAGGAAATGGTGAGCGGTCTGCCAATCTGTGAGGGATGTTTCACAGGGACATATCCGTTAGCTCCGCCGACAGAAGACATTCGTGGCGAATATGAGCGATAAAATTTTATCTCAGTCGAGAAGACTCCCACTTCTGCAAGTGGTGAGTAAAAACAAGTCTTTCTCAGTGGGAGTACAATCTCCGACTGAGATAAACGCTCCGCGTGGATGTGCAGTGATTCTGAGAAGAATATGTCAGCTTTCGCTGACCAGAATCACGCACCAAGTCTCACGTGCGTTCGACTTGAATGCAATGAAAATTAACAGAAATGAGGAGAACAACTATGAGTACAGATAGATATACAAGTCCGCTTTCTGAGCGTTATGCAAGCAAGGAAATGCAGTATATTTTTTCACCGGAAATGAAATTCCGTACATGGAGACGTCTCTGGATCGCACTTGCTGAGACAGAGAAGGAATTGGGCCTGGATATTACACAGGAGCAGATTGATGAGCTGAAAGCACACAAAGACGACATCAACTTCGAAGTAGCAAAAGAACGTGAAAAACTGGTGCGTCATGACGTGATGTCTCATGTTTACGCATATGGTGTACAGTGTCCGAAAGCAAAAGGCATTATTCATCTCGGTGCGACATCCTGTTACGTTGGCGACAACACAGATATTATTCTGATGTCTGAGGCTCTGAAATTAGTTCGTAAAAAACTGGTAAACGTTATCGCAGAGCTTGCAAAATTTGCCGATCGTTACAAAGAACTGCCGACGCTGGCCTTTACTCATTTTCAGCCGGCACAGCCGACTACAGTTGGAAAACGTGCCACATTGTGGACACAGGAATTTCTGATGGATCTGGAAGATCTTGATTATGTGCTTGACTCGTTGAAATTACTTGGTTCTAAAGGAACCACAGGAACACAGGCAAGTTTCCTGGAATTATTTGAAGGAGATCAGGAAACCATTGACAAGATTGACCCGATGATCGCAGCAAAGATGGGATTCAAGGACTGCTATCCGGTATCCGGACAGACTTATTCCAGAAAAGTAGATACCAGAGTATTGAACGTTGTTGCAGGAATCGCTGCAAGTGCACATAAAATGTCAAATGATATCCGTCTGCTTCAGCATCTGAAAGAAGTAGAAGAACCGTTTGAGAAAAATCAGATTGGATCTTCTGCAATGGCTTACAAGAGAAATCCGATGAGAAGTGAGCGTATTGCTTCCATTTCCAGATATGTGATGATCGATGCCTTAAATCCGGCGATCACATCCGCAACCCAGTGGTTCGAGCGTACACTGGATGATTCTGCAAACAAACGTCTCAGTGTGGCAGAAGGCTTCCTTGCTATTGACGGCGTACTTGATTTGTGCCTGAACGTCGTAGACGGACTGGTCGTATATGATAAAGTTATTACCAAACATCTGATGAGCGAACTTCCGTTTATGGCTACAGAGAATATCATGATGGATGCTGTAAAGAACGGTGGAGATCGTCAGGAACTTCATGAAAAAATCCGTCAGCTCTCCATGGAGGCCGGTGCAAATGTAAAACAGAATGGTCTGGACAATAATCTTCTGGAACTTATCGCAGCAGATGAAAGTTTCGGCCTGACACTGGAAGATCTGCAGGCAAATATGGATCCATCCAAATATGTGGGACGTGCTCCGCTGCAGGTGGAAAACTTCCTGAAAAACCATGTAAATCCGGTTCTGGAAGCAAACAAAGAAATACTTGGAATGACAGCAGAAATCAACGTGTAAAATTCTGCTTCGTGTAAATGAAAGAACAAACTGAAAATAACTCCAACATGGACATGAAAAATTTTCTGTGTCCGCTGCGTCGCTTATCTCCGACCGCTCCCGCGAACTCGGCTGCAAAAACAGCAGCCTCAGACACACTCACGCGGTCGGGCCAGACGCAACAGCCACGACGAAAATTTTCCAACGATCCATTGTTTGGAGTTATTTTCAGTTTTGTTCTATTTACACTACGGCGCCATTACATGCTACGCGTGCATATATGGGATTACTAAAATGTGCATTGTGTCGCACGCGCAAAAAAACAGATATGTCAGGATGAGTGCTTAATTTGAATGTTATTTTTCAATATGTAAATGGTGAAATCAGAGAAAATTTCCTCAACGAACGATTAAGTGAATGACCGAGTTTTACGAGGTTTTGCGCGAGTGGGAACGACCTCTTTTTCAGGCGTGGGAACGAGCGCGATGAAACCGAAGTGAAATGAGGGTAATGAACGTCTAGTGAGTGAGGAAATTTTCTCTGATTTCGCCTTAAATTAAAATAAAAAATAGATTCTAAGTCTTTTAATCAGGAGTTTTGTGCTGCCGTGCATATTCCGTGGGCGGCATCCCCATCTGTTTATGAAATACCTTGGAAAAGTAGAGACTGTTTTCAAATCCAACGGATTCTGCAATATCGATCATAGACATTTCGTTATGCGTCAGCAGATAACATGCCTGCTTGATGCGATACTCACTCAGATATTCTTTCGGGGACTTGTTCAGTACCGCCTGAAATGCCCGACACAGATAGCTGCGGCTCAGCCCGACATATGCTGCCATGTCATTCACGGTAATGGGAGAACTGTAATTGGAAGAAATGTACTCAATGGTTTTTATGACATAACTTTCCTTACGGCTCAGTTTGTTCTTATTTTCTGCTTCCCTCATATAAATAGCAAGGAGCATGTACAGATAGCCGGCCATTTCCACCGAGTTGATAAAGTCATTGCCCCGGGTATTGTAAATCTGGTTCATGCGCTGGTTGATTTCACCGCTGTGGATGTTATTGTAGGTCACCGGAAAGGATGGTGTGAACCGTGTGGCCTTCAGTATGGAAGGTGCATCGTTTCCGGTAAATCCAATCCAGGAATATTCCCATGGATTTTCCTTGTCAGCATAGTACCAGACTTCGTGATTTGGATAGATCAGAAAGGAATCCCCGGCCTTCAGTGTATAGAGTTTTCCGTTGCAGTGATAGTATCCCTTGCCGGTCACGATGTGGTGGATCAGGTAATGATCTTTCACACCGGGTCCCCAGTGGTGGTTTGGGTCACATTTTTGATGGCCTACATTGCATACTGACAGGGAAAAAAGTTCATATTTGCGTATTTTGTAAGAATCTTTGTAAAAATCACTCATTTTTTTGCCCCCTATGATAAATCAAGATTAGCATAAAGGAAAAGAAAAAACAACATTTTTACATATTTTGCACACATTTCCATATAGGAATTTTTGCAGAAAGAAAGTACAATGAACTTAATCAGAGCGGAAAAGAAAAACACTGGCTCTGGAGTGTTAAAATGTAATAAAAAGAAAAATGAAGAAGATGGAGGGGTTCGATGAAAGAGCAGTTAGTAAAAGTATTTAAAGAAAAATTTGGAAGCGAAGGTGATATCCGCAGCTATTTTGCTCCGGGCAGAGTAAACCTGATCGGTGAGCATACCGATTATAATGGCGGACACGTATTTCCATGTGCACTGACCATTGGTACCTATGCGATTGTCAGAAAACGTGAAGACCGCAACTTCCGTTTTTATTCTACAAACTTTGAGAGTCTTGGTGTGATCGAGGCGAGTCTTGATAATCTGAAATATGACAAAGCACTTGACTGGACTAACTATCCACTGGGGGTTGTATGGGCATTCATTGAGAAAGGCTACCCGGTTGACTGTGGTTTTGATATGCTGTTATTCGGAAATATCCCGAATGGTTCCGGACTTTCCTCTTCTGCATCCGTAGAAGTTGTAACCGGTGTAGCACTGCGTGATCTCTTTGGATATGATGATATTTCCATGATTGACATTGCATTGTTTGGTCAGTATTCCGAGAATAACTTTAATGGTGTAAATTGTGGTATCATGGATCAGTTTGCCATCGCAATGGGCAAAAAAGATCAGGCTATCTTCCTGGATACCAGTGATCTTTCCTATACATATGCACCGATCAAACTGGCAGATGAGAAGATTGTTATCGCATGCAGCAACAAGAAGCGTGGTCTTGGGGATTCCAAATACAACGAGCGCCGCGCAGAGTGCGAGGAAGCTCTGGCAGAACTTCAGACAAAACTGGACATCAAAGCACTTGGTGAACTTTCTGAGGAAGAGTTTGAGGCAAACAAAGATCTGATCAAGAGTGAAGTACGTCAGCGTCGTGCAAAACATGCCGTTTATGAGAATCAGCGTACATTAAAAGCAGTAGATGCCCTGAAAGCAGGTAATCTGGAAGAGTTCGGAAAACTGATGAACGCATCTCATGTATCTCTCCGTGACGATTACGAAGTAACCGGCATTGAGTTGGATACATTGGTAGAGAATGCATGGGAGCAGGAAGGAGTTATCGGTTCCCGTATGACCGGAGCAGGCTTCGGTGGTTGTACCGTAAGTATTGTAAAAACAGACTGCGTAGATAAATTTATTGAAAATGTAGGAAAAGCATATCTGGAGAAAATCGGTTATGCGGCTGATTTCTATGTAGTAGAAATCGGTGACGGCGGAAGAGTATTAGCATAATGCAGGAATGCCTTCGGCATTCTTACTGCTGTGTGATAGGAGGAGGAACATACGAAATGTCTGATTTATATGTGGCAAGACTGGTACAGTACGGAATTGAGTCCGGTCTGATCCCGGAGGAGGAGCGGATTTACAGTACGAACCAGATTCTTGAAGTAATGAAAAAAGATGATTATGAGGCACCGACAGCCGAAGAAGTCGGCACAGAGATCGATCTGGCAGATACATTGGGGCATCTTCTGGATGAAGCATTGGAGAGCGGTGTACTGGAGGATGGTGGAATCGTATCCAGAGATTTGTTTGATACAAAGCTGATGAACTGTCTGACCCCGCGTCCGGCACAGGTGATCGCGAAATTCCGTGAGGACTATGCAGAAAACCCGAAGAAAGCGACCGATCATTATTATAACTTCAGTGTGGCTACCAACTATATCCGTAAGGATCGTATTGCAAAAGACCGTCGCTGGAAAGTGCCGTCAGAGTATGGTGAGATCGATATCACCATCAATCTGAGTAAACCGGAAAAAGATCCGAAAGCCATTGCGGCAGCAAAACTGGCAAAACAGTCTGCTTATCCGAAGTGTCAGCTTTGTATGGAAAATGAAGGTTATGCAGGGCGTCTGAATCATCCGGCCCGTCAGAACCATCGTATCATTCCAATCACGATCAATGGCGGAAACTGGGGATTTCAGTATTCACCGTATGTATATTATAACGAGCACTGCATCGTATTTAACGGCGAGCATACACCGATGAAAATTGAACGTGCTACCTTCCGTAAACTGTTCGATTTTGTAAAACAGTTTCCACATTATTTCCTTGGGTCTAATGCGGATCTGCCGATTGTTGGCGGTTCTATCTTGAGCCATGATCATTTCCAGGGAGGACACTACACCTTTGCCATGGAAAAGGCAGAGTTTGAGAAGAACATTACCATTCCGGGATTTGAAGATGTGGAAGCAGGTATTGTGCACTGGCCGTTATCTGTGATCCGTATCCGCAGCAATGATGATGAAAGACTGGTAGAACTTGCAGATCACATTCTGAAAGCATGGCGTGGTTATACCGATGAAGATGCATTTGTTTTTGCAGAGACAGATGGAGAACCGCATAATACGATCACACCGATCGCGCGTATGCGTGATGGCAAATATGAGCTGGATCTGGCATTGCGTAACAATATCACCACGGAAGAATGCCCGTTGGGTGTATATCATCCGCATGCAGAGTTGCACCACATCAAAAAAGAAAATATCGGTCTGATCGAGGTAATGGGGCTTGCGGTACTTCCGGCCCGTCTGAAGAATGAGATGGATGAGCTGGCTGCCTATATTTTGGAAGGCAAAGACATCCGTTCCAATGAGACCATTGAAAAACATGCAGACTGGGTAGAGACTTTCCGTGATCAGTATACATTTACGGAAGAAAATGTAGAAGATATTCTGCAGCAGGAAATCGGAAAAGTTTTTGTAAAGGTACTGGAAGATGCCGGTGTATATAAATGCACCGAAGAAGGCAGAAAAGCATTTGACAGATTTATTGCAAGTTTATAGAATATAACTATTCAGGGGCGCATCGTAAATGCAATTTTACGGGCTGGTTCTGAACCGTTATAAAAATGTATATATAAGGAGGAAATTAGTATGCATATTTTAGTAACCGGAGGCGCAGGCTACATCGGAAGCCATACATGTGTCGAACTGCTGAACGCAGGTTATGAAGTAACTGTCGTAGATAATCTTTACAATTCCAGCGAAAAAGCACTGGATCGTGTACAGGAAATCGC
>ERZ1673737.559-NODE-559-length-45326-cov-36.014027_pt1 | contig 45326 bp, 34 predicted proteins | sample MGYA00580211_ERZ1673737 | MGnify/ENA primary metagenome ERZ1673737 (study PRJEB41218, sample SAMN15661789) | gut metagenome | host: Homo sapiens | place: Canada: London | collected 2015-08-20/2019-03-30 | study: EMG produced TPA metagenomics assembly of... | reverse complement strand
GATATACAAATCTATCACCCTTACATCTTACTAGCAAATCACTAGCTTCTTTATCGTTGTCTATTACATCAATTAATGCTACCTCATCAAGATATTTATAATTTCCATCAATATGTTCTTTTAATTTTTCTAGTAATACAAATTTATTTGGGTGAAGTACCCTTACTTCTGACCATTTCATCTTATCATCACAACCTTTAATTTTTTATAGATACCTTTATTATAAAGATTAATTTTCCTAATTTAAATATGAATACAGTTACTTTTATAGAGGAGAGATTGATGTTGATAGAAAGATAGACAGATGGATATTGTTGTATATATATCGGTAATAAATCTCTTTAGATAATATATAGTACTACATATATTATTAACAATTATTCTGGGATATTAAATCACAGGAATGTAGTAATTTGAATATTTTCAATATACTTTTTTATTACAATTAATGTACAATTATTTTGGGATATTAAATAACTTAATAATTCTTTTTTATCAAAACAAAAAAACTAAAGCACCTACTGTATAAGTAGATGCTTTAGTTTAATAATTTAATCTATATATATAAAATTCAAATCCATTATTCTTAGATCTCCCCCTGTGATACGGAGAAATTATTTTTTCTTGCATTAAGTTTTCTATCATTTTAGAGATTCTCTGCTGTGTTACTCCAAATTCTTTACCTAGTTCTTTTTGGGTGATTTGTAGTAAATTACCTGTTAAAGCATCTGGATTCTCTCTTTGTTCCTTGTGTTGTATATATCTCATGAAGTTGTAAAGTCTTAGTTCATCAGTGGATATATTACCTTTTATGCATTCGTATGTCACAGCAAAAGAAACAAGATATTTAAGTTCTACTTTGCTTCGAATATCTTTAAGTTTATATAGTAATTTATGTCTTCCTATATTATTAACTTCTATAAACTGATTCTCCTCTAGATTTTTTAGTGTTTTTGATAATGTATTTTTAGATAAAAGGCACTTATCTCTATACGTTATCTCTTCTATTATTTCTTCTCTTGTAAGTCCCTCAATATGATTTTTTAAGATGGTGTATATCACTAAATCATTTCCTTCCATAACTTTTACACCTTTCCTATTACTTTTTTTAAGGTATTTCATATGAGTTTCAGTCATTTGCACTATATTTGTTTCTTCTGTAAATGTAAAATTGCTAAAAGAAGCTCTCTTGCATTCTTTTTTCATATTACATTCATCGCAGTTATACTCTGTATAATGTAATTTCTTGTACATATACTCTACCTGATATTTAAGTTCTTTGTCGGGCCACATAACTCTATTTTTTAAGTTCCATTCCTCGGCTAGTGCTTTTATATGTGCCAATGTTTTATTTCTGTATCTTAATTCTACAACAATTTTTTGTAAGTCTTTATTATTAAAACCTTCTTCACTTCCATTTTCTAAAATTTTTTGAACACAAGGTTTTACATTTGTATCTCTTTTAAGATATTCTGCATTTATGGCATCTCTTTTTTTACAGTGTTCCTTATATAATCGTTCGATCGTGTATCTTTGTAGTGTATCTTTATCCTCTAAGAAAATTATTCTTGCTAACTTCCTTTTTTCCTTTTCTTTACAATTATAAGTATAAGGTACTCTTGCAATTTGAGTTGTTAACGTAGCACCAGGATCAGTTCCTAATTTTTCAGCTATTCTTGTCATCACAGCATTTGCCTTTTTTATGTCCCCACATTTTTCTATTAAAACATATGCATGATATCCATGTCCAGAGTCTATAAGGGCATGATATTTTAGTTTTATATTTCTAAATCTATTCAAGATGTCCTTGTGATTAAAGCCAGGTGGTAGTTTATCCTTATCGAAATCAAAAACAAGTGCATATGTATTTATTAAATTAACAAATTCTCCACTTTCCCCATTAGTTGTTGCTAATGTAAAATATACATTTTTATAATACATCTTTTTGTTTATGCAGCAATCTATCACGTCATCAATGTTTTTGAAAAAACTAACATCATTCGGTATACCATCTTTGATAGTTAAAATTCTGAGGTATTCACCATCTTGTAAGTTGTTGCCTGGCATTAAAGCAGGTTCATAGATTCTCATTATGAATTGCTTTAATTTAAACATTTTATCTATTTGTTTGTTATCCATACTCTCCTCCTATATTATTAGGAGCAAACTACTTTAAAATATATTTATTATATAGTACTATGTTTCTTTTAATTGACTTGTACTTAATATTTTAATATAATAAATACATATAAATATTTAAAAAGAGTGACTATAATATTGTAGTTTGCTTCTGAAAATACTTCCTTGTGCGCCAAAAAAAAAGGAAGTATTTTTTTATTTTAAAATAAGTATAAGTTTAAAGTCATATAAAATCAAATCTTGTAATTTTCTATGATTTTATGTTTATTTTAATTTGTTCTAATTTCAACTGCTCTAAGTAATATTTTAGTATTGCTACATACTATCGCCATTTCAAATTTTATAGTGATGTATAAAATATTTTGATTAAAAGCATCTGATGGATGCTTTTTTTGGGATAGATGGATGATATAAATAGTTTTTTTATATTTTTTAACTAAAAACTATTTGATTTTGATGCACTTATATGAAACACTAGATCCGAGCTAAAATCATAGAATTGTCCTATTTTTTTATAAAAATATATACAAATATACATTAGTATAATAAATAGATACAATTCTATATAACATTGTGAAACACCGTCACCTCGCCAGGTATACGCTCCTGGAACGTTACATATCTTCTCGAATTCTCATGCATTTCAGCATAAGTACACATCAAAACAGCTCATATCTGCCCAACCTGTCCAACTTTTCAGTTGCTCTGTGTAGTCCTTTAAAGTGCAGATAACCTCATACCCCTCCTTTTTACCTTCGGCTACTATTTATGTAGCAATAGGCTAAACATCCTCTGGAGAGTTTCAATTCTAGGACTAACGTTACACGTGTTAAGAGAAGACCTTTAACACGTGGCCGAATACCCATTTTAACAGCAGTATTCTACTGTAGCATCTTTGTAAGATACTCTAGTTTATAGACTTACTCAGGTCTCCCTACCAACCTTTGCATATTGTAAGGGCTCTAATTTCAGTTATTAGCAACTCTACGACTTGGACTTACAAGTTAAGAAAAGCTTCTTACTAGGGTTATAGTAAATCTCACTTGCAGTATCTAATTAGAACTGTAGCAATCCTCCAATCACTAGCTGATTGGTGTTTTTGTATTTCCGATATATATTTAATAAGATTTATCTAACTATGCTCCAAGGCTAACTCTAATTATCAAGCACAGAGTCAACGCTTACGTTCCATCAAGCCGTACCAGGTACGTTCTTAGCTAACTGTAATTATCAAGAGTACAGTCAATTCTTGCATTGTATCTAGCCTTTAATAAATCTTTTTATTATATTTTAAGTATTAAAAAAGCCTGCTCACAACTGTGAACAGGCTAAGTATCGAAATCTATGTATGTAAAAAAATGTGTAAATAATACAACATTTTACTCTTAATCTATTGCATATAATCTATATATTTGGTAATATTAATATATAAATTAATAAAAAATTAAGAGCTTTAACATTTACGACTCATACTAACTGTTGGCGCAGTTGGTAAGTTTTATCCATCAAATCGCCTGAGAAACGATTTGATGGCATTCTCTAAATCGCCTGAGAAACGATTTAAAGAAGTGTATTTGTTAAGGCTTTTATTTATTTGTTTTAATAAGTTAATTCTATAACGTTATAAATAAAAAGTCAATAAATATATTTATTTGCATTTTATTCCTTCATTTTTTAGTAGTTTGTAGAATGTAGTTCTTTTTAATCCTAATTCTTCCATAGCTTTTGTAGCTGTTAATTCTCTTACCTTCCACCTACTAATTACATCATCCCAATTATCAGGTTTTGCAATTTCTTTTCTACCTTTATATTTACCAGCGGCTTTAGCTATAGCAATACCTTCTCTTTGGCGTTCTAACATGATTTCTCTTTCAAACTGAGCAATACTTGCGATAACATTAAACATCAATCTACCACTTGCAGTTAGAGTCTCAATTTTTTCTTTCTTACTCTCCAAGGCTACACCTTTTCTAGTTAATTTTTCATTGATTTCAATTAAATCTTTAACACTTCTGCCAAGTCTACTTAGACTTTCTATAACTACGGTATCTCCTTCTCGGACATAATCTAACATAGCTTGAAGCTGAGGTCTTTTAGTGTCCTTACCACTTAGTTTATCTAAGAATAATTTTTCAACCCCTAACTCCTTCATTAGTACTTCTTGACGTGCAGGATTTTGCTCGTATGTACTAACCCTTATGTATCCGACTTTTACTCCTCTATTAAAATCTATATTCTTAAAATCTTCTGTTGTAAATTCCTTTTTCATAAAAAAACACTCCATCGCTCATTTTTATGTATCAAATCTTATTTTTATTCGTTTAACTTGTTTAATTCACTCAAATTATTGTTCTATAATCATTTTACCACTCTAAACAAACATTATCAAGTTTTTTTATTATGTTCATTTTAAGTCCAACAGAAACACGGGCTAAACGAACACTTTATATTGATAGTTATAAAAAATTAGGAGCTACACTCCTACCCTTTCTACTCTACAATATATTAAAATAGTTTACTTATTTTAATTATTTATAACTTACAAAAATAAGGACCACAATAACTTTCATGAGTATTGACATAAGTCCATCTAAAGTGTTTATCTACTACATATATGTCTTTGTCTTTATTAAAATCTTTAGCTTTAATTTTATTACAATTTAAAACCTCAAAAACTTTATATTTATAGTCAAGTAAATCATAATCTTCTACATAAAAATCATATACCCAATTTTCAAAGAAAATATAATATTCTTTGTTTTTCAATTCATCAAATGATTTTCTTGCTTTAGCACCTTCGAAACAACCTTTTTTATCATAACTAAAGACATGCCATAAAAGTTGGTCCATATGTATTTCATCTATTCTTTCTCTTTCTGTTAAATGTCCTGCAAATACTTCTATCCATTTATTTTTAATCTCTTCTAAATTATCTAGAACTTGAAAATTAATATTTTTATCAAATAGTATCATAATCAATCCCCCTTATATATAATTAATATCGCACAATATATAACAATTGTGAACCAAATTATATTACTCATCACGAAGTAAGTTAACATAACCTATTATTTCTAAATATTTCTATATTTATCTAATTTTATAACCTTAATATTGTATAATATAATTAAACAATATTATTCTATGGAGGTTTTATATGTATAAAGGGAAAAATATATTTGAATCCTCGAAAAACAAATACTCTTATGAATCATATAGTTTTATAAATTGTGATACTATAAATAAACCTATTGTATTCCTTTCTCATAAAAGTGAAGATAAAGAATATGTAGAAAAAATAGGTGAATACTTAATGAATGCTGGTATAAACATATACCTGGACAAGTATGATTCAAACTTACAATGTGCTACAACCGAAGGAGACCCTCGAAAGGTGACGGAATGTATTGAAAACGGTATAAATAGCAGTAACTATATTTTATGTATAACATCTCAAAATACTATAAGCTCCTGGTGGGTTCCTTTTGAAATAGGATATGCTAAAAATGCTAATAAAAAAATATTCTCTATTATTAGAAAAGATGTTACATATATACCTGATTTTTTGAAAATCGAGCCTATAATAACAGATATCTCTCAATTAAATGACTTTATCAAAAAAATAGTCAAAGATTTCTCAATACCTCTTAATGAGAATTATATATTTAATGATTACTTATCCACTGGGCAAATTCAATATGCAAGTTCTTATCATCCGTTATCTAAATATCTAAATATAATATAATAAAAAAGTATTGATGTTCAGTACAAAGCATCAATACTTTTTTATTAGCTATTTCTTTGTCTTCTTGGCATATAATTTCTTATTAAATAAGTCTTTTCTCTATTCCTATATGCCTCTTCTATCTTAGATTCTAGTTGCCAAGATATATTTTCCCATTTCATAGTTACCGCATACCCGCTATCTATGTTAGCCTGAAGCCTCTCTGGTACTTTTCCAGCTGAAGGTAAGTAAATTGCTAAGAGTCCATTTATACTTCTTGGTCCGTATGGTCTAAGAGAAGAATAAATCTCCCAGTCCACCCACTTCCTATTTGCTGTTTCACTTCCTATTAATACAATAGTAACAGTTGAATTTTTAAGATGATATGTTCTAATTAAAGACAATATTTCGTCATCACTTTTATTGTCATATGCATCTTGAAGAGACCTATCAATTATAGTGTTATTATAACTATATTTACTTCTTAAATAATCAGCTTTACTTTGGTCATTTCTATGATGGTAACTTACAAAAACTTGATGTGCCATATACCCTCCTACAATTATGTTAATATTTTATTAGTTCTACCATTTATCTAAATCTATATCAAATTTTTCAGCAACTGAACAAAAAACTTTATTTACCTCCTTGAAATCATTAACTATTTTATCATAGTGCCTGTATTCCATTTGTATTTCTTTAACATCTTTATCATATAAATATTCTATTTTATTATCTATAATATATTTATACCATCTTTTATAATCATTTTGATTAGATGTAAGAAATTCATTTAGTGTTTTTATCATTCTATTTGCTTCACTATAGCAAGAAGACTCATTTTGATAAGATTTATTATCATATATTTTTATTTCATCTCTAATAAATGAGTATACTTGATAGTATGAATCTATTGTCTCATAAAAATTATCTTTGTCTTCATCTAATTTAAATAATGTTCTTTTAGTATTTAAAAAATTTCTAACCTGTTGTTTAAATAGGTCATCTGGATTGCTGAATATGATAGACATTCCTCCTAAAGTCAATTTCTCTATTCTGAATATCCATTTACTACTTAAAATCTTATAAAAAACAAATACAATCCCTATTATCAGTAATGGTAAACTTTTATTAAATATGTTTATTATAAACTTTATATTATTTTTAAAGTTTATATAGTAAATATGATTTGACAAAACCTTATTAATATCTATAACTGTAAACAAGATACATATTGAAAATAAAATAATAATTATGGCTACATTTTTTAGTTTTCTTTTATTTTTCATACACTCCCCCTTAATATTTCCTAAGTCAAATTTCCATCAAATAATATTATAGATATTTTATTCGTAAAATTAATTTTAAACTTTTTTATTATACAAACATTTGTTGTAATAATCCTTTTTTATATTCATTTAAAGAATCTAACTTTTCTTGTTCTTTTTCTATCTTTAAATAAATATCATTCATAAACTTTGCTATCTTAATCTGTTCCTCTTTACTTGGAATCATAATATTCATATCTTTAAGTGTACTTAAAACAATATATGGTGTATTACCTTCATTTTTACATGCTAATATTCGTTTCTTTAAATTTTTATCAAGATAATATTTTATATATTCAATATTTTCACTAAACTTATCTAATACATAAGTCCTTTGGTAAGCATTAAATTTACCTTTATAATAGTGTACATACCCTACATGAGCTCCATTTCCTGAAATTAATAAAGCTTCGGTATCAAATGCATACTCATTTATTCTATAATATTCTTTTGCACAAGTATAAAATCTATATTGTCCATTTTCAACCATAGCATTCGCATCTAATTTTCCAGTTGTTATTTCGCAAATATTACCTAATATATTCTCTTCCCATTCTGGATAATCTCTACCCTCATCATCCTTAAACCTTAACTCTCTGCTAAAAATCTTTTGCATCATACCACTCTTATAATCCTTAAGAGCCTCAACCTTTTCACCTTGAAGAGAAATCTTATCATCAATTAAAGAAAAGAAAGATGCTATTTTCTCTTGTTCTTCTTTTGAAGGTACCAAAAATTTATATTCTGATAAATTTGATTTTGATATACCTAAAACCTTAGCCCCATTACCTCTAGTATACATAAATTTTAGATATTCTTTATTTAAACTATGATTTAAGAAAAATTCACTATTTAAAGTTTCATTCGGTCTAAAACATATCGTATGTAGACCTGATAATATATTTCCTTCTATATCTCTAACAACTGCAACTTTTCCTAAATCTTTTCTATCTTCAGATGCATCTGCAAATATAATATCTCTTTCTTTTATAAATTCATAACTATCATCACTTGGTATATCTATGCTTGGTATATGCTTATACTTACTTATAGTACCATTATAATTCATATGGATATCACCATAATGTATATGCTTGTAATTGCCTTCACCTTCTACATTCCTAGAAAATGAATATGTCTTTTTAAATTCTCCTAGCTTCCCTAGTTTCTTTTCTTCCCAATCTCCACTAAATTCCTTAAATCTAAGCTTCGGCGCCTTACTCATATATCTCACCTCCCCTTATAATCCAAGCTCTCTTAGAAAAATAGCTAACTCATCATCTATCTTAGCTATATCTTTATCAATACTAGCTATTCTCTCACTAACAGCTACTAAATCTATTGGCTCTTCTTCCTCAAAAGTATCAACATATCTTGGTATATTTAAGTTATAATCATTTTCTTTTATTTCATCCATACTAGCAACATAACTGTACTTTTCAATAACTTCTCTATTAACATAAGTATTAACTATCTTTTCAACATTCTCATCAGTTAAGTTATTTTGATTTTTCCCTTTTTCAAACTCATTAGATGCATCTATAAATAATATATCATTATTTTCTCTATTCTTCTTAAACACTAATATAACTGTTGGTATACTTGTTCCAAAGAATATATTTGCTGGAAGTCCTATAACAGCATCTAATACATTTCTTTCATCTATTAAATACTTTCTTATAACTCCCTCTGCTGCACCTCTAAATAACACACCATGAGGAAGTACAACTGCCATTGTTCCGTTATCATCTAATTGATGTATCATATGTTGTATAAATGCAAAGTCTGCCTTACTCTTTGGTGCAAGTTTTCCATAAGCACTAAATCTTTCATCATCTAAAAACTTAGCATCTGCACTCCAGTTAGCAGAGTATGGAGGGTTTGCAACTATTGCTTCAAATTTCATTCCCATATGTTGTGGGTTTTCTAATGTATTATCATTTTTTATATCAAAGTTTGTATAGTCTACATCATGAAGTAACATATTCATACGAGCTAAGTTGTAAGTTGTTGATGTAAGCTCTTGTCCGTAGAACTTTCTAACATTAGCTTCTTTTGCAACACGAAGAAGTAGCGAACCTGAACCACAAGTTGGGTCGTATACATTTTTTAAGTTTTCTTTTCCAACTGTTACTATTTTTGCAAGTATTTTACTTACTTGTTGTGGTGTATAGAATTCACCTGCTTTTTTACCTGCATTTGCAGCAAATTGAGATATTAAATATTCATAAGCATCTCCAAGTACATCTATTTCACTATCTTCGTGTGAAAAGTCTATTTCAGAAATGTTACCCATTACTTTAGCGATAAGACTTGAACGACTTTTTACGTCTTTTCCTAGCTTTGTTGATTTTAAGTCCATATCATCAAATAAGTGGTCAAAGTCTTCCTCACTATCTTCTCCTACCGTAGAACTTGTTATAGCATTTATTGCACCTTGAAGCATTTCTATATCAAAGTTACCATCTTCTATTGCTTTAAGTAATGAAGAGAATAAGTATTTAGGCTCTATAATGTATCCTAATTGCTCTATTAACTCTTCTTGTAAGCCTTCTTTATATTCTTCGTCTTCCCAAGCATCAATGTAACTTATTTCATCTTCACTTAATAAGTCATTTGCTCTATTTTCTACTTTTTCACTAAGGTATCTGTAAAATATTAGTCCTAGAATGTAGTTTTTAAATTCATTGGCTTCCATATTTCCTCTTAAGTCATTAGCTATTGCCCATAACTTAGCGTGAAGCTCTCTTTGTTGTTCTTGTTGTTTTTCACTTGTTTGCATAGTTCTCTCCTTAAAATTATTTTATTTAAGCATATTTTCTAACATGGTCATATATAAAGTTTTTAACTTGGTCTACTAATTTTCTTCTAAGTGTAAACTTTGGTTTTAACTCTACTTTTATTTCTTCACTTATTTCTTGTCTATTTATTATTCCAGAGTATTCATATTCTGAAATATAGTCTTTTATTTTATATCTATCAAGCCCTATTTCTTTTGAAAACTCTTCTACATCTTCTTCTCTTTTTACTTCTTCAAATTGTTCATAGGCTAAATCTATATCATCATTAGATTCAAGTTTAGGCACTACCTTATTTAAAAACTCTTTTAATAAGTCAACTTTAAGTCTTAATTCTTCATTGTCAGCTCTATCAAGCTCTGTTATTACATTTTTAATATCACGAGCTTTCTTTTCTTTGTCTGATAAGTCTATATCTCTAATTAAGTTCATAATATAGCCTACGTTGATTTTATCAGTGTGCATAAGCTCTATTCCAAAATCAATGTCTGCTAGTATTGAAGTTTTTTCATCTTCAGTACGTTTTACTGTGTCATATATTAAAAGATATTTACTTTTAAAGTCTTGATAACTTTGTTCACTCATTCCAAGTGTATCTTTATTAAATTCAAATTCTGTAAAGGTATTTAGCTTTGTTAATACTTTTGTTAAATCTCTAAAAGCTAATATAAATTTCTTTTTATCTTCTTCACTTTCAAGGCTATCTACATCTTCTGGATTTTCTGTTAAGTCATATAATTTTTTTAGTTCGCTATGCCATAAAGTTAAGTAATACTCATAGCTTTCCATTAAAACTATATCTGTGTCATTAGTTTGTGAGAATAAACATAGTGCATCATCTGTGTTTTTCTTTAAGTTTCTATAACAAACTACATTTCCATAAGGCTTAGTAGATTTTTCAACTCTGTTAGTTCTTGAGTATGCTTGAAGTAAATCATGGTATTTTAAGTTTTTATCAACATATAGTGTGTTTAGTGTTTTACTGTCAAATCCAGTTAAGAACATATTTACAACTATAAGTATATCTATTTTTGCAGTTTTTACTTTTTTAGATACATCTGAGAAATAGCTTGAGAATGTATCTGTTGAATAGTTTGTGTCAAACATTTTATTATAATCTATAATCATTCTTTCTAAACTATCTCTTGAATGTTCTTCTTTTCCTTCGCTTTCTTCATTGGCTCCAAAGCTAAATATCCCTGCTATTTTTAAGTCATGATTTATTTCTTTAAATTTATCGTAGTATTTTACAAGCATTGGTATACTTTGTACTGTAAATATAGCTGTATATTGTTTATTTTTAGTTTTAGCATTGTGAATGTTTATTATATTCTTTGCAACTAAGTCTATTCTTTCATCAGCCATAAATACTTCTTCTTTATCTATTGCTTTTACTTTTTCATCATCATTTTCGTCAAAACCACCATCAAAGGTTTTTATATATTCAACTGAAAATCCAAGTACGTTTCCATCTTTTATTGCATCTTTTATTAAATAGGTATGTAAGCATTTTTCAAAAAGGTCTGCTGTTACTCTTCCTTCTTGACTTCTATTTTCAAAGAATCTTGGCGTACCTGTAAATCCAAAGTATTGTGCATTTTTAAAGTGTTTGTTTATAGCTTTATGCATTTGCCCGAATTGAGATCTATGGCACTCATCTATTATGAATATAACTTTTTCTTCTTTATAAGTATCCATTATTTTAGAGTATTTATCATTTTTTATAGCATTAGCCATTTTTTGTATAGTTGTAACTATTAAAGGCTTATTTATATCCTTTATTTGTTTAACTAATGTATCTGTTTTATCAGTTGTATCAACACTATCTGGCTCAAATTTATTAAACTCTGCTAGTGTTTGAGAGTCTAAGTCTTTTCTATCTACTAAGAAAAATACTTTTTTAATGTTAGGCTCTTTTGATAGTATTTGACTAGCTTTAAAAGATGTTAAAGTCTTACCAGAACCTGTTGTATGCCATATATATCCATTGTTGTTGGTTTCAAAAGCACGAGTAACAAGTGCTTCAACTGCATATATTTGATATGGTCTCATAACCATTAGTAGTTTATCACTTTCATTAGTTATCATATATCTAGCTATAACCTTTGATACAAAAGATTTATCTAAGAAAGTTTGAGTAAAATCTTTTAGATTGCTAATTCTTTTATTTTCTTCATCACTCCAAAAGAATGTTTGACTAAATAGTATTTCTTTATCGCTATTTGCAAAGTATTTAGTGTCTACTCCGTTACTTACTATAAATATTTGAAGGTATCTATATAGTCCTTGATAGGAATGTTTTTTGTATCTATTTATTTGATTAAAGGCTTCTTTTAAATCAAGTCCTCTACGTTTTAATTCTATTTGAATTAGTGGTAATCCATTTATAAGTATTGTTACATCATAACGATTTGTGTATTTTCCTACTACTGTTGTTTGGTTAGTTACTTGAAATCTATTTTTACACCAATTTTTACTGTCAAAGAATTCTATATAAACTTCACTACCGTCTTCTCTTTCTAGTATGAATTTATCTCTTAAAATCATTGCACTTTGAAAAATTGATTTTCCTTCTATGTGTCTAAGTATTCTTTCAAATTCTTTATCTGTGAAAGGTTGGTTATTTAATTTTGATTTATTATGTTCAAATAACTCTTTTCTAAAGTTATTGTTAAGTTCTTCTTCATTAGCTATTTTAACTCTATTAAATCCTTGGCTTACAAGTTGTTTAATTAAGTTTTCTTCTAGCTGTACTTCACTTTGATAAGACATTTTCTCCTCCCATTTATATAATTTAATATAGTTATTCTAACATTTAAATGAATTCATATAAACATATATTACTAATATATATTTACAAAAAAAGATAAACAATTATGAGTTAATTATTTATCCTTCTTTTTATACTTTAATTTTTTGCTATATTTTAACACAATGTTGAAATATAGGCTTTTATTTATAACTTTTTGCATTTTCAAAAGCTGTTTTAAGTAATTTTATTTCCGATGTTAGTTAGAACGAAACCCGTCCTTATGTTAGTATTAATACTAGCATACACAATTGAAATTCATTTTTTTGTACTAAAGTTTGTTCTTATTGATATTCTCTATTTCTAAATTAAGTTGATTTATAGCTTGCGTAAATCCTCGATTGAAGTTGCTCTTACAAGAGTAATGCAAGTATTCAGATAAATCCATTTCATTTATTTGTTTTAAAGTATCCTCTTTTGTGTTAGTATCACTTAATAATAACTTAATAACAAGATCAGACCCTTTCAGGTATCCATCATTGAATGCCTCTTCTAATATATAACCTGTAGATATCATCTCATTTGTTTTTGATTTAAATGTAGTTGCAATATGTTTTGCTGTGTCATTATCTATGATACATAATGATTGAAATAATTCATTAGAAATTATCATAAAACCTCCTAAAAAATAAAATATCAAAACATATGTTTTAAACATATGTTCTTCAAAATAAACTTTTTTAGTTTGGAAATTTATGTATACATTGGTTTATTTTAAATATAGGCTCTGTTAGACAATTGTGTGATTAATTATATAGAGATAATTTATAATACTGTGAATTAATGATAGAATGTAAGAAAGTACACAATTGTTATATATTGCGAAGCAAAAGGATAGGAGCATAGCTCCTATTTTTTATTTTATCTATAAAGTATATTGTGATTTTGCTAGAAGTGAATCGGAGTGCTTTACAGTAAATATAGTTTATGGTATTATTAAATACATTAAAATATGAAAGGAGTTGTAGTTATGAAAAATTTATATATAATGCTTAATAAATTAAAAAAAATATACATTACTCCTGGGTATATTATAAATTAGATAGCATATGCTTAATATACAAATCCCCTGGAATATCGACTTATATTCTAGGGGATTTTTTATAATGTTATAGCTCTGCGCTATTTAATATTAATAGTTAACATAGAGAGTATAAATAATGAAAAAATTTAAAAATATCTTCGTTTGAAAATAACTACTTAATAAAGATGCAAAAATTATAAACAAATATTTAAAGCTTATTATATGAAAAATAGGAGGAAATAAAATGATTATGAATGGTGGAATAGCGTCAATAAGATTAAGAAGATAGCGCACGAGTTGTGGCTATCGTTAAACAAATTTAATATAATGTCATAACTCCGTGCTATTTAAAGAGTAAAAATAGTGAATTAAGGAGATTATGAATGAAAGCTAAAAGTAATAATTATAGAGGAAAAGTTGATATTAGTGTATCGCAAAATTTTATTACTAGTAAAAATACTATATATAAATTAATAAAAAAAACAAATATATCCAAAAATGATTTTGTTATTGAAATTGGACCAGGAAAAGGTCATATAACAGAAGCTTTATGTGAAAAAAGTTATTGGGTTACAGCTATAGAACTAGATAGAAGTTTATATGGAAATTTAATAAATAAATTTAAAAGTAAAAATAATGTTACTCTTATTAATAAAGATTTTTTAAATTGGAAATTACCTAAAAAAAGAGAATATAAGGTATTTTCTAATATTCCTTTTTATATAACAACAAAGATTATTAAGAAATTATTATTAGAAGAGTTAAATTCACCAACTGATATGTGGCTAGTTATGGAGAAAGGTTCCGCAAAAAGATTTATGGGAATACCTAGAGAGAGTAAATTATCATTACTTTTAAAAACTAAATTTGATATTAAGATAGTGCACTATTTTAATAGAGAAGACTTCCATCCCATGCCTAGTGTAGATTGCGTCTTAGTATATTTTAAAAGAAAATATAAATATGATATATCTAAAGATGAATGGAATGAATATACAAGTTTTATATCTAAGTCTATTAATAACTTAAGAGATGTATTTACAAAAAATCAAATTCATGCAGTAATTAAATACCTAGGTATAAATCTTAATAATATTAGTGAAGTTTCTTATAATGATTGGATACAGTTATTTAGATATAAACAAAAGATAGATTAGTAATAGTAGATTTAAATTAGGAGGTGTTAAAATGATTATGAATGGTGGAATAGCGTCAATAAGATTAAGAGGATAAGTCACGGGTTGTGGCTATTATCTTAATTTAATAAAGAGTCATAATCCCGTGATATTTAAAGTTAATATTTAAATATAAAATTACAGGAGATTATGAAGATGATAAAAAAAGGAATAATTGTAGGAATTAATATAAATAATAAAAATAATTTTGATGAATCTATGGAAGAATTAAAAAATTTATGCTTAGCTTGCAAAATAGAAACTGTTGGTCAAATTAAGCAGAATTCAAAGAAAGTTAACTCTACTTTTTATATGGGTAGTGGGAAGATAGATGAATTAAAAAATTTAGTAGAAGAAAACAATGCAGATATAGTTATATTTAATAATGAATTATCAGCGTCACAAGTTAAAAATATTGAAGAAGAAATAAATTGTAATGTCATAGATAGAACTGCGTTAATATTAGATATCTTTGCAAATAGAGCAAAAACAAGAGAATCTAAATTACAAGTAGAGGTTGCGAAGCTCCAATATGAATTACCAAGATTAGTTGGTTCAAATGAAGATTTAGGTCGTCAAAGTGGTGGAGTAGGGACTAAAAACAGAGGCGCAGGAGAAACAAAATTAGAATTAGACCGTAGAAGAATAGAAGATAAAATTGCTAATTTAAATAAAGAGCTTGAAGTATTAAAAAATCAAAGAGAAGTACAAAAAAGTAAAAGGAAAAAATCTAATATTCCTAATGTAGCTTTAGTAGGATATACAAATGCTGGTAAGTCATCTGTTATGAATGCTTTAGTAGAGAAGTTTATAAATGATGAAGATAAAAAAGTATTTGAAAAAAATATGCTATTTGCAACTTTAGAAACTTATGTTAGAAATATAAAATTAGATAATAATAAATCTTTTTTATTATCAGATACAGTGGGATTTGTTGGGGATTTACCTCATAGTTTAGTAAAAGCTTTTAGGTCTACTCTAGAAGAAGTTTGTGATGCGGACTTATTACTTCATGTGATTGATATATCTAATCCTAATTATGAAAATCATATAAATGTAACAAATGAAACATTAAATCAAATAGGGGCGGATAATATTCCTGTGATTTATGTATATAATAAAGTTGATTTAATGGAATTAGATACATTCAATATAGAAGGGATGCTGGTTTCAGCTAAAAAATATATAGGTATAGAAGAATTATTGGAATCTATATGTAAAAATATATTTATGGATTATATAAAATGTAAGGTTATGGTTCCTTATAAAGATGGTAAAATGACATCTTATATAATTGATAGTTCAACTGTTCTAGAAACTGAATATACTAATGAAGGAACTTTATTTAGTATAGAATGTAGTAAAGAGGATTATGTTAAATACCAGTCATATATAATCTAGAGTGATTCTAGGTATCTATATAAACAATGCATAAATGAAAGAGGATGTCGCATACCAATTGAAAATTGTTCATGTGATAGCCTCTTTTATATTTGATAAGTAATTAGAAATGATTTTATTGTATGTGTTTATTGCAACAATAAAGTAAATAACTACAAATGATGCTAAAGACATTAAAATAGGATAAATAAATACTTCCAAAACCAATTAAGCTAGAGATAAATATACTTGTAAGAATGACTTTGTCTTTGTACGACTACGATGGGGAAAATGTGTATTAAAGAAATAACAAAAATACTTTAAATGAAATGTGTAAATTAAGTTAATGCTATAATATAATAAAGTGAACAATATTAATATAATACGAACTAACTATAAAAATAACTAGTACCTATCACCAGTTGTTTTTATTATTTATATTTAACAACCGAATAGTTTAACATAGTATTATAAAAAAACAGGAGTATTCGCTCCTGTTTTAAATAAGTAATATCTCTATCGTGATTTATTACTTCGATATGTATAAAATTATGTGAACTATGCACTTTTAATATAAGAACTTTTTAGATAAATTTAAACCTATCAAATGTAATAGTTCATCTTCTCTCGTAACTTCTACTTCATCCCTATAGTCATTGACTTCCATAATTTTTGGAAGTAATTCTCTTAATTTATTTAATTCTATATTTTCTATATAAGTATACCCATGTGATGTTTTTATGCTTATAACTATGATTACTGTTCTTGCCATTTCTCTTAATTTCTGAAATTCACTATTTGAGTATCTATTAAATATTACTTTATATTTATCTTCATCATTTTTTAAATTAATTTTATCTTTAATATAAATAGTTACATATCCGTCTTCCTCTAAAAACATTCTATCTATTTTTATATTATCTATAAATACATTATCTAAAAATAGATCTCCATGTCTAGCGTTTCTTATTCCACTATTTTTAGATATGCTTCTCTTATACGTATGTAATATATTTCCTCTTTCTTTTTCCATGCTTAAATCGAGTTTGTTTAAATGTTTAGTAAGTTCCTTTATTTTCTTATCATAGATAGATATCTCTTCTTTCATTTCCTCTATTTCTGCATTTCTATGCTTTAACGCCCTAGTTCTATCTCTATCTAATTCTAATTCAGTAACTTTCGTTCTCTTAGTTTTATATTTACCCATATATTCAACAAATCGTGTTACATTTAAGATTTTGTTAAGTGCATAACTGTACCCACTGTAGCCTGTTCTCCATCTTCTTTCAACTATATTATTTCGTATTAAATAATCCCAATCAGCACCAGTTATTTTAGCACCTTTTTTTGTTGAATATTCTAAAAGCCAGTAATGACTTTCTGTTTCCATTAACTTTATTTCTATATACCTGTTATATACAAATGATGCTACTGTTGGATCTACATTTTCAAATACTTTTTCTAAAAATCCATATTTACTCTCTATTTCTTCTATTCTAAATTCTATATCTCTAATTCTTTTTTCTTTAGATTCCTTTAAACTTATTTGACGCTCTATTTGTTTTTCTATATCACATCTATCTTTTTTATTTTTTTTAAAACCCTCTTCCTTTAAATTATTAGCATTAATGCAAGTCTGCTTTATTTCATCTCTCGATGAACTTTTATTTAAACTTCCTAAAACTTCACCTAATGCATCTTTATACTTCAAATGCTTTAATTCTAATGCTTTGAAGTTTAATTCCTTTATTGTATTTAATAGTTCTTTATCATTAGTTATTTTATATATCTTACTTAATTGAGAAAGTTTCTTAACCATATCTAAACTTATATTTAACTTTTCTGCTATTTCACTTTGCTTAAAATTCCCACTTTCTAATAATTTCATTGCGTTAGCATATTTTTCAGATATCATTTTAATATTTTTCACCTACTTTTTCTTTTAAAGTTTTTATCATCTTTATAAGCACTTCATTTTTAACTTCACTTGGTATTTCTCTTGATAGTGAACTATGCACTTTTTTAACTTCTCCAGTCGCCGTATTTACAATAAATAGTCCAACACCTTCATTTTTTAATCTTCGAACTTCTTCATCTTTTATTGTAACTCTACTACTTAGTACCATGTATAACTCATTACAATATTCTTTGTATGTTAAGTATTTCTTGTCTGATATAAAATCTGACCTACTTGCCTTAACTTCTCCTATGATAAGATTAGATGGCTTATATAATGCTGTATCAAAGCGTTTATTTTCTATTGTAACTTCTGCAGCTACTACATACCCTTCCTTAAAATATTCTTTTAAAAAGATATCTTGTACTAATCTATGTTCCGCTATATCAGATGTACTTATTGAGTCTGCAAATAGTGTATCTTCCTTGAAGTTATTAGAAGTATTTTGTCTAATTTCTTTAAGCTCTTTTCTAATTTTTTTAAGTTCTGATTCATAGTTTAATATTTTTCTTTTTATACCTGGAATACCTAGTGTTTGTAAACCATTTGGCATTTTATATGGTCCACTTTCTTTGCTTAAGTCCTTGTACCCATCCCAATAAGTTTTTCTGTACTCGAAACACTCTGATTCTTCCCATAGAACACTCTCGTTATTATGTATTCTACTTTCTATTACTTCCACGAATTTATCTAAGTTAGTTATATACCACACCTTATAATATTGGTTATATTTCAAAGGTAGACTTCCCTTTTTGATATCTATTGATACTCTATGCTTTAAGACATATTCATCTAAATATAATCCTATAAGTGTAATTAAATAGTATTTTACTTCTTTACTTTTGCCTTTTAGGAATGGGTATTGCTCCTCCTGTTCTTTCTCCTTATCTTCTAACTCTTTTATAAGTCCTTTTATTCTTAATTCATCATCTTCTAGCTTTTGTTTTTTACTTAAATACTCATCCTTAGCAATACCTAGTCTTTCTTTTCTACTTGCCAATTCATTTACTTTTACTTTAACTTCTGATGTTTTCATATCTGCATAAGCACTTTCTAAGAATTCCTCTAATAATTCTTTTGTATCTGCTATCTTTTTTAGCTCTATAGCTTTAAATTTAAGACTATGCAGTCTATCTAATAATAACTTATCTTTTATCTGTTCCTCTATTTTTGAATATATCTTCTTTAACTGAGATACCTTTTTTACTACATCTATTGTAAATCCAGTTGCTTTAACTATTTCCGCTTGTTTCTTCTTATCTTCTAACATATCAAATACTATTTTATATTTTTGCATTTTGATACCTCCTCCAAAGTGAACTATGCACTTTTTTAAGTTTAACATGGTGTTAGTTTCTTAGCAACTTTTACTATAAAAAAAGGACCTTGTATTTACAAGATCCTCTGTTTACGGTTATCTTTAGAATGGTATATCATCATCATCTATATTTGCAAAGCCACTTGGTTCCAAATAACTTCTAATAAATTCTTCTTTCTTTCCTTCAAAATCATCTATTAAATTAACTATATCTCTTAGCTTTGATAATTCTCTTACTATATCGTCTACACACTCTGCGTTAGATTCTGTTACCAAATTACTTATTTGTTCTTTTACCTTTCCTATATGTTTAGTCATTACACATTCTCTTAAAGCCTTATATATCTCATATGTGCTGTAAACATCCAACCTTGCATCATGAAACTCTCCTGTCTCTCCAAATAGCTGTATGGCTTTCATTTTTAAATTATTTATATCAAGTTGAATATATTCAACTACCTCACTTAACTTCGGCCATTTTATTCCATAATAATGATGAGGTATCTCTAATACATCTTCATAATTTTTCATAGTACAGAATGTTTTATTTAACGATAATCCTTTTCCTATTCTTTCAAACTCCATTTTTAAGAACCTTGTATCAAAGTCTATATTATGAGATATAACTTTAGCATTTTGGAAATCCCACAATATATCCTTTGCATAGTCTTTAAATTTATTACCACCACTTAACTTTAATAATTTTTCTTTATCTATCCCATGCACTTGAGTAGCTTCTACTGCTATTTCAACATCTACATCAAAAAAATAATTTTTAGCCTCTAATATATCAAATTTATCGTCAGTTATTATATAGCTTAATTGAATAATTTGGTCTTTATATTCTAAACCAGTTGTTTCTGTATCAAAAAATATAAACATACGTCCTCCTTATATTAATTTAAAATATATATAATCTCATAATATCATAGACCAAAAAAAGAACTGAAAATATTTCAATTCTTTTTAAAATCTTATAATTTTGTTTATAAATATTAGTCATTTAAGAATATATCCTCTTCTTCTATAAGATAATAATTAGAAATTAATTCTAATGGAGGACCACTTCCTTCATCTTTTTTTGATTCAAGATAGCATTCCAATAAAGTATCTCTATCAACTTTCATGTTTTTCGAATATCCTTCTATCACTTTAGAAAACATCCTATCATAGTTTACTAGGATACTTTTTATCTCTGGGCGTAGCCAACTACCATGTATTTTATATTCATATAATTGACCTTGAAGTTGATTTATAGTTAGATACCCCCTTGTAATACTATCCAATTCCTTTTGATACATTTGCTCTACTCTATCAATATCTTTTAAAAATCCATTTAGATTTTTTTTGTCTAATAGTATATGATTTTCCATATTCTTTTCTCCTTACTATCACTTAATTTCTATATAATAAATTTTACATGTCCAAAATATAACTAAAATTATAATATGTTATAAAAATATTAGCCCATGTTTTAACACAATGTTGAAATTAGATAAATTTTGAATAATAAAAAATCAATAGTTGTATTTGTTTATTCATACAACTATTGATTTAGTTCACATTATATTAAAATTGTATATTTAGCTTATTTTAAATAAGTCAGACTTTATTATATTTTTATCTTTATCTAAACTCTTAACTAATTTTAGATTTATAAATTGACCTATTTCATAAGAATTAAATATTTCTTTATCATTTATTTCATAATTACTACCTTCATATTCTAATTCAATAGTATATGTATTCGGTAGTACTGATGGAAGTATAGTTCCACCAATTCTCATAATAGTACCTTTAGAAAATATTTTGTTTATTATTTTCATTTCAACAATATATTCTTCAGTATATTTTATTTTAGATTTTAAGTGTTTTTGATTATTATAATTTTTAATTTCTAAAAATATTAAATATATACTTCCAAAAATAATTATAATTATCCAAAATAAATTTTCTATTAATAACTTCATCCCTATTCTCCCAAATAAACTTTTTCATTCACATTATACAACAATTGTGAAGTTAATTATATTGTATCATTTTCAACATTCATTTAAAACATAGCCAAATATTAAAAAAGAGCCTACTTGGGCTCTTTTTTAATATCTTATAATTTGAAACGGATTATAAAATTTTAATTCTAATACCTCTATTATATCCTCTAGATTAATTTTCATTTTTTTACTAATATACATGACTATTGGTATGTGAGTATTTACTTCGTGCTCCTGCGGTAAATTAAATATACTATCTTTGCTTTGTTCCAATAGTTCCTGATATCTACTATCATTTTTATCTACAAACTTACTAGTCTCTACTAAGTCAGAGTTAATCATATTCAAAAGTCTTCTTCTCAAAGCTGGTAAATCTTCAGAACCTCTTCTTCCAAGTACAAATATATTTTGATCTATTGCATAAATATTATTAAGAGTTTTAAATTTATTTATAAGTTCTTTATTTTCAGTAAAATACTCATTTTCTAATGCAAATCTATATGCAAATAACTTATCTTCTGTTTCTGTAATTAGTTCATTCTCGTTTTTAATACTATTATTTATTCGTTTATATTTATTATTTATTATTGTTTTCAGTAAATCGGTTCCTTTTATATAATAATTATCATCATTAAATTCTATTAATTTAAGAGCCTTCAATTCTTCAAGTTTTTTATCTAGTGTTCTATATGATACATGTTGAAATCTATGCAAACTAATTGCTACTGCTTCCAATTCATTATTTCTCATATCATCTATTTCTAGTTTATATTCCTTTTTTAAGAAGTTTTTAAAAGTATTTCTGTGTACTTTAAATAAGCAAAACTCTAATATCTCAACTATTTTAAATATAGTTTCATCTTCTTTGATATAGTTTCTTAAAAACTCTTGATTTACTGTTTTATTTATAATTCTTGATTGTGTGTCATTTAGCTTTTTAATTTTCTTTATTTCTTTGTTTAGTTCTTCTACTTGTTTATTTAATAATTTTAATTCTTCTAAGTGTTCATTTTGTAGTAATTCTAATTCTTTATCTATCATAAAATATTCCCCCCTTTTTATCATTTAGATTCTAACTTTATTGGCTTTATAAGTTCCTCCGTGTGCTTTAGCGTATGCTCTTTTTGCCTCCTTCATCTCTTTTGTATAGTGCTGTGTTTCCGTTTCTATAAATATACTTTCTCTTTCATCATCAAATATAAATGCTCCATCAGTTCTACTCATTTCACATGTTGCTTTTTCTAATTCCCATTCTGATTTATAGTACTTCTTTATATCTTCTACTTCAAAGTTATTCATTACGTATTCCAATTGCTTAAAATCATGCTTTAGAGATGTACTGCTATACGCTTTATTAGTTGTATTAGTAGTTACCCTTTTCACATATCTTATTCCTTTATTATCTAATAAATAGACTTTTACCGATTTCTTATCAATGGTTATTTTATCTGTTTTTAAATAGCCCTGTTCTATAAATTTATTTATTCTTTCATTTGAAATACTTCTATTATTATAGAAACAATATTTTTTTATTTGTTCTTCAGTTGCGCAGTTAAACTTCGCTAGTAGATCTAACATCAAATCATCTCTCCAGTTGAATTTTATTTTTTTTATTTTAGTTTTTTTGCTAATAAAATCCCCCCCTTTATATAATTAATAATTATCGTTCAAAGCGCATCCATCTTACATCAGCATTCAAAACAAATCCAGCCTGCATAAGCGCTCAAAGTACACGCAGCCTGCATCAGCGTTTAAAGTTTTTTGTTGAACTTTTTTTCAAAAAAGTTTACCGTCGGAGACCCCCCAGGAAGGGTCCCTCTGAAAGAGGCGACGACTATTTTTCCAAACTGAATTTGCCAAAGGCAAATTCATTGGTCACCCCCTAGGGTGACCAATCTAGGTTTGGTAAAAAATAGCGGAGCCTCTGTACGATAGGGTATATATAAAAAAATTATTTTAAATTAACTAAATAACTGGATTTGATGAATAAAATTTATGCAATATGCTATAAATTTTAAATCATCTTACTTTTATACTACATTTTGCATCAACTTTTATAACTAATTTATGTAAATTCCTCTAATACTGCCAGGTGTTCCTCTGATCCAAGTGTGCTCTGATCTTGGAAGATAAAAAAATGCTGACTTTATATCTATAAAGTCAGCATTTTTTTACGCTAAATGTTATCTCTCATCTAAATTCCCCAACCTATACTTCTCGGCATATTTAGCAGCATTTTCAATGCATCTACGGCTCAATCTTTTTAAAAAAAGTATAAAATTTAGGTCATTACGGCCTAAATTTTATACTTTTTTTAATTTTTTTATACTATTATCCTTTAAATCTGTTTGTTGATTTATTTCTCATGTTATTTCCCCAACACATACTTTTTAAGCTACTTGTTAGTATTTTCAACTTATCTAAAATTATAAAAATCTTTATATTTACCAAATTTAATACATTCAATCACATAGTTATGTAAGTAGAAAGGACCCAAATTCGCACTGTGCGAGTTTGGGTCCTTTTTTTTTACTCATCTTCATATATTCCTTTAGGAACTTCTATATCATAATCCCTTGATTTAGTTAATAATTCTTGTAATTCAATAAGTTTGACTTTAATATCATGATAAATAATAGGTGTATCTGTATCTAAATTATCTATTATTTCACTGTATTTTTTTATTTCTTTGATAAGATTTCTTTCAAATTTATCTAATGCATCCTTATTATTACTTGAATTTTTTACATCTGAATGATTTATATTTAAATGTTTTTCTAATAACTCATTTGTTGTTTCATAACTTTTGTATCTTATTTCATTATCTTTAATAAATCTATATCTTTCATCTATATCTGTTATTTTTAATAGAAGATAAGCCTTTTTTATACCTAAAGCCCCCACATGTTTTCGTAATTTATTTTCATCGGTATGTTCCCTTGTTCTATATCCTTCTGCTACTTTCATATATCTATTTGCTGTACTGTAAGTTATTCTAGTATCTTGTTCTAACCATTCTCTAAAATTACTACCATCTTTTTTCATCTCTTCCTTTAATTCATTTAATCTTTCTCCTATTATCACAAAATTCATTTCTGTTGTATCTATCGCCCGTTTACAGCTTTGTTTTAAGTCTTCTATTGATTGTTGTTGTTTAGGTTGTTCAGTAACTATATTATACAAAAAAATCCCCCCTCTACTTTTATGGTTTTTTATATTATAGATGAATACATAAAAAATAAAACTATTTCGCACGGTGCGAAATAGTTTTATTTTTATGATAAATATATATGTACAATTTTAGATATATTTATTGCTATAAGATCACATTATATGCTAAACTTGTAAATGAGCTTTGAAGTCTTAGACTTTGATATAAAGAAAGCACTAGTAGATTTTATTAAATCTCTAGTGCTTTTTTTATTTACGTTTTTCATTTTCTATTTTTGAATCTATTGTTTGTATGTAGAAATGTATTACATAATTAGGAATTCCTGTTCTTGTTTTTGATGAACTTTTTAGAATTATCCTTTCTATTTTCTCATTTTCAGATGAGAAGTTATTCATATAAGTAGCTTCACCTTTATCTTCTAGGCTATAGGTTCTATCGTCAGTTATGTCTATATTTATATTCAAGTCATACCCTCCATAACATACATAATCTCTTGGATTTCTACCTATAAATAATCTTTCCTTATTTCTAATTTCGATAATCATTTCTTTTAAACTTAGATTGTGTTGTTCTAATCTATAAAATCCTTCTAGTGAAACCTCTGTGTATATAGTTATATTTCTACCTTCTTGTTTCGCATTATTTATCTTATTTACTAATAATTGTATTCTTTTCACTTTAACTATACTTCTCCTTAGGTACAATGAGAAGTTATAATTATAACCTCTCATTATCTTTTACCAACCAAACGCTGCAAGACTTGCATTATCTGTTGCCTTTGGTTTTTCATCTATTTTGTCTTCTTCTTTTTCATCAACCTTAGCTTTTTCAGTTTTGTTAGGTTTAACCTCTTTCTTTTTAGCTTTTGGTTGCTCCTGGTCTTTAAGCTTCCTGCTGTTATAAAATAAGTCTATTGCACCTTCTGTTTCTAAATACTTTATGTAGTGTAATATAGCAGTTTCTACAAAAAATTTTCTATTGTTCTTATCGATAGTTTCTAAGACATCTTCTACATCTTGATTAATCGTGTTAAACCTAATTTCCATATTTCTACCTACTTTCCACTAACTGTTGAAGCATCTAATTGTTTCATTATTTCAACTTTCTTTAACATACCCTTACAAGTTGCAAACATTGAGTTATCAGCTATTTCTACACTTATATTTTTAGACTCACAATAATTTATTAAAAATCTACTTAATGCTACTGATCCTCCACCTATAAATTCTATACAGTCATTTTTGCTATCAAATTCTCTAGCTACTAGCTTCGGCATATACTCTTTATCCATGTATTCATTTATAGCGTTTTGGAATAATTTTTCATCAGTATTATCTAGTTTTCTTCCTTGCCTTAATATCTGCTCTATTCTATTAACCGTCATCTTGGCTTTTAAATTATGTCTGTTGTAGTAAGCATTTATGTGCTTAATTACATGATTCATTCCCCTTACATCTACTTCTACACCCTCTGTTGTAAAATCTATCTTACCTTCCCTTATCACGAAAACAGTGTTATTCAAAAACCCTATATCACATAGATATAGATTTTTCTCAGTTGCATTAGTCTTTATTGCCCCGCTCAACAATGCACTCGCCGTTTCAGGTTGTGCTATAACATTAGTTATTTCTAATTCTACTTCTTGATTAAGTGCTTCTCTTATTTTAAATATAGATGGCTTTACTTCTCCTTCTAGCATTGTATTAACTACAGTTTTACCTTGATTTACATTAAAATTATCTACACTTGCTCCTATTATAACTTCAAATTTTCTGAAACCTGTTTGTAAATAAAGTTCATATAAAAATCTTCTAACTAATGCTCTATGGAACTCTGTAGCTTTCGTGAATACATTCTCGTATTCTCCTACTTTTTTACTGCTATCTCCCTGGAATCCACCAAAGTTCCAAGCAACATCATTTATGTATGTAGTCATACCTGTTATACTTTCTTCTTTCGTAACTTCACTTCCAAAGATAAATTCTTTAAACTTATCTTCTCCAACAACTCTTAGTAATGACTTTAAGTTACTCATTCCACAGTCGATTGGAACTAATAGAGTATCCCCCATTGCAACTATAACTTCTGATTCTTGTTTTTTCTTTTTACACATATTAAATTCTCCTTTTATTTTTTAGGAGTATTCTTCTATTTCATTTGAGCTTTGAAATCTTAGAATTATACTCTCTATATATTCTCCGTATTTATCCGAGCTACGTCCGAATCGTATCCAATATCATCCGTTTTCGCCCCAAAATTTCGGATAATGTTATTTTATATTATTTCCATATTTTTGTAAATACTTTTGCTACAAATTTATAGCAAATTTGTAGCAAATTTATATCAATTTTATAGTATTTATATAGTCATTCTTCAGCATTTATGCAAGTATTTTTTTTTAATACATTGATTTTACAATATTTAAATATACTTTAGTATACAAAAGGAACATATATAGTTATATGTTCCTTTTGTACAATTAATAATATTATTTTTTTCTTTTTTCTTTAAAGTTATCGTCAAATGCTTCAACTAAATCATAGTCAATTTCGAAATTTTTAAGTGCTTCTTCTAAAAGTTCCGATACAATTTTAGTAACCGACTTCTTAGTTCCATATTTATTATAATTAGCCATAGATATCGTTTTTAATTTATCATAAATTTCTTTATCTATAGTTAACCCTAATCTGGCTGTTTCTTTTTTTCTCAGTAACGATTCCAAAACACTATCAGTATCTACTTTCTTTTTTTTAGGTTTTTTAGTTTCTTCAGAATTACCCTTAGTTCCTTCAGTACCATCTTCTGTTCCTTTATTATCTTCTATTACCTCAGTACTATCTTCTGTTCCTTTATTATTAGTTTTATTTATAGTTGCAATTTTTTTCAAAGCTGGTACATCATCTATTACACCATCTATATCTTCATCACCTAATAATTTTTTAAAATTAGACATTTTATAATAACCCCTCTCTTCCTAACTCATTTATCAATTCATCAATTTGAGCTAATGTTTTTTGATTTTCTTTATTTCTCTTCATCAGGTTTAATCCTATCTTTTTAATACTTGCTGATTTAGAAATTAATGCTTTTTGAGCAATCCTTGTAGTTAATAAATTTGCACCTACGAATGGATACCTTTCAATTGTTTGATCAAACAGTTTCATCATATCTTCCTTTGTATTTTTATATCCATTAATAAGGGTTTTTCTTAAACAATTATCATCTATCTCTAACGCATCCATATCCGCTTTATATATTTGATTTAATAACTCAGCACCCCTCACTGAATGAATATCTCCATGCTTAAGCACTAATATCATAGAATCCAAACAATATAGCCAACATCTATTATGTAGTTCAATAGAAGGACTTAGGTCAACAAATATATAATCATATTCATTTAATCTTGTACTATTATTTCTTAACCATTTTGCAACTGTTTTTTCACGAGCAGTTTGAAGTGCTAGATATTCAGTTAATAAACAAGTTTCAATATCGCCAGGTATTAAATCTAGATTAGGATAATTTTGGTTAGGAGATTTAATTATAATTTCATCCGCCGAAGCTCCATCCTTTAAAGCTCTAACTATCGTAGCATCTTGATGATTCACTTTATAAAGCACATGTGTTAAATTAGCCTGTAAATCAGCATCTATACAAAGAACTTTTTTTCCTTGCTCTGACAATCTATAAGCAATCAACGTAGTTAGTGCAGTTTTCCCCACGCCACCTTTGATATTATATAAAGATAATAACTTCATTTTTCCTCCTATACTTTTGCATTATTTTTGTAGCAAATTTACATTATTTTTAATGTAATATTACTTTATTCCATCTATATTTTCAATGCAAATTAATGTCAATTTTGTTTTATTTAACTAAACCATTATAATTGTTTTTTTCTCCTTAATCAAACTTTTATAAATAAAAATAGAGTAGAATCTATTAATCTACTCCTTATATTTCTTCTTCGTAATTATGTATTTTATGAATATTTACCAGTTTCAAAATCATTTTTATCTTTAAAATATCCTTCTGTGTAAATTCTTCGATAATTAGTACCTTTTATAAAACCAACTACCGTAAATAACTTAACATAGTAGTCAGGTGATGCAATGTAAGTACCACCGCGATGTATATTATATAAATATGCAGTGCAATGGTAATTGTATTGTTCATCCTCTAAATACCACTTTGCCTCAATGTCATATCTGTCACCTGGATTTAACTTTATTACTTCATGGGGTTGTCCCATCTGAGTATATCCCAAATATTCATATGATAGCCCAGGTTTTGGATGTGTATACATCGATACTTGTCTTACCCTTACTTGATGCTTTTCTTCTTTCTCAGCTTCTATCTTTGCTATTTCTGCCTCTCTAGCTATTCTTTCTTCTTCTAGTTTAGCTAATGCCTTTTTATCATGGTCAATTAACCAAAATGTAATTGCTGCTATAAACATAATTACAACGATAAACCACGCTATTATTTTAATTGTTTTTTTAATCCCTTTAACTTCCATTTTATGCTCCTATACCTAGATGTTATATATATTATTTTATAAACCGTTATATCACACTCTGAAAATAATTCATAGTCTGTAGGTGTTCATATTTATGTATAGCCCCAAGAGTATATATATCAATCCAAATGTTAATGCTCTTGGTATAACTAATTTTAAGGAGTGATTTTTATTTATACTAGATTTCAATTAATAGTATTTACTATAAGTAATATTGCATTATCTCTGTGGCTCTTATACGGATTTCTAAGGCTTAATAAATGGCTTAAAGATATCTTAGGCATAAATGATACATTAAATAAATCTAAATAAAAAGTAACATTAAACATATCACCTAGTCACTATCGATATTTTTGTTACTTTTTATTTATATATATTAACATTACCATCACACACAGATCATCCACAGATTTTAGAGTGTTATAGTTTCCTTGTAATAAAAAGACTAGAGATAACTCTAGTCTTTTTATACTTTTATATACTTATCTATTATTTCTTTGAATAATTTTCTATCTCTTTCCGCTACTCGCGCAAACACTTCAACTAGTTGAGATACTGACACCTCATGTTGTATCGCTTTAACCTTAAGTGTTTTAATCAGTTTGTCCTCTACACTCAGTGTTAGCTTACGTTTATTCGTATCACCCATTCAATACCACCCCATTCATTTAGATAATGTATATAAACTATTTGATAAAGTAGTTCTATACGTACAGTTGAACTCCTTTATATTATTTATGTATATAAATAACACCTCCTGGTTAAAGGAGGTGTTATATTTTATTTTATTTTCTCTTATTAACTTTATCATCAACCTTATCATTAACTTTATCATCAACCTTATCATCAATCTTATTATTAGCTTCGTTATCAAGGTTGTTATTAACTTTATTATTGGCTAATTCCTTGTAATCTTTAAATAATTCATTATATTTATTTTCCGTTTTCTCTTTTTCATTTTTAACTAAGTTCAATTCTTTTTCAAGCCCATCCATTTTTACTTTTAGGTCGTATGAATCTTTCTTATACCCTTCCAATTCTTGCTTCTCTGCTTTTAATGACTGACACTCCATATCTAATTTCTTTTTATCAGTTTGAAGTTTATCAATCGCCTCCTCTTGAATCTTAATTTTTTCATCATTATCCTTTTTATTTTTCTCTAAGTTAGCTACTTGTAATTCTAATTTCGTTTTATCTGTTTCAAGTTCACCATTCTTTGCAACTTGTGCTTTAATTGTTTCATTATTTTCCTTTTTATCCTGCTCTAAGTTAGCTACTTGTAATTCTAATTTTGATTTATCCATTCCAAGAGTTTTAATTGTTTCATCATTATTTTTAGATTTTTCTTCTAAGTCTTTAATTTTCGCTTGATCTTCTGATAACTGTAGTTCTAACTTATTAATTCTATTAAATAACCCCTCTATCTTTGCATCTTTTTCTTTCCTTAATTCCTCTAATTGATTTTGAACTTCTTTAACCCTTTCCTTTTCATCATTTATATTTTGCTGTAACCCTTTTTCCTTTAATTGAATTTCATATGTTATTTGCTCACTTGAAACCCTCTTATTTCGTTCTTCAGTAACCAACTTATTTAAACTATCTATTTCTCCCTTATGATCAATTAATAATTTATTCACTTGCCCTGTAGCAGTTGTAAGCTGTTTCTGCACATCTTCCAATTCTTCCTCTTTATCATCAAGCATACCTTGAGTATCTTCATATTTCTTTTTAAAATCATCACGTTCTTTAATAGTTTCATTATATTTACTTTCTAATTCTTTATATTTTTCACTTATTTGTTTATTCAAAACTTGTGTCTTATCCAACTCATCCTCTACGATAAATAATTCTATTATTTCCTTTTCCATAGAATCCATTTTATTCACTTGCTCATCAACTATTTTATCTACATAAAAATATGTATATTTTTCAAGAGCATCTATAGTGGAAGATATATCACCTACATATTTTTGTAACTGCTCCTTATATTTTTGTATCTCTGTTTTTTTAAATTGTTCATTTATAGTTCTTTCTAATTCATTTTTCTGATCTATAATCCCTTTATAAAGGACGTGTGTTCTTGTTTCCCCTCCACCGTTTTTTAGCATATCTTTTACTTGGGCTACTGTAAGTTTGACAACATGAAGCTCATTATCATCTTTTCCTTCAAGTCCTTTTAATTTATTTTCTAATTTTGTATTTTCGCTCATAAATCCTCCTATATTAAGTAACTTTAGGTTACTTTTAATATTTGTGTATTTTTCAATATTTATTCAGTATTTTACATAGGTAACTTTTAGTTACCTATGTAAAAACATTGATTTTAAGCCATTTTTTTAGGTAACTTTTGGTTACCTTTATTTTATAATAATTTTTTTTCTAAGTCAATATTCTTTTATAGCGATTAAAAGGTATTATTTTAACTTAAATAATATAAAAAGAGCATGATTTCTCATGCTCTTTTATCTAAAATATAGTTTCTGGTGAAATTTCTTACTTCATCAAGACTTCTTGTAGCTGTTTTTTTATATTTAAAACTTTTAAATATAGTTTCTTTATACTTCGCTGAAGCAATTCTTTGATCAAGTATACATATTACACATTTATCATCAATTGTTCGTATACCACGCCCTACACCCTGCTTCAAGCTAATTATCATAGAAGGAAGAGAATACTTAAAAAAAGCACCTTTTTCTTCATTTAGTTTCTGCTGGATTGGCTCCGTAGGAGTTTCAAAAGGAAGTTTATCGATTATAACACATCTAAGAGCATGTCCTTGTATGTCTACTCCTGTAAAGAAAGATTTTGTAGCTAGTAAATTAGAATCCTCATCATTTTTAAATTCTTCTAATAACTTACTTTTACTCATTTCACCTTGCATCATTACTCTACCTACTATATTTCGTTCTTCTAAGTATTTTTTACATTCACGCATACTATTGGTAGAAGTAAATAAAACCAGAACACCTCCTTTAGTAGCATTAATAATCTCTTCTATTTGCCTTAATGAAACTTCTAAAAATCTTTTGTCATTAGCAGGTACAGCATCTTCAGGAAGATACCACAATTCTTGGTTAGTTAAATCAAATGGAGATTTTCCTAAATACTCCGCAACCCTATCTTTCTCAATTTTATCTAATCCTAATGATTGTTTTAGATAGTTAAAATTATTACCAGAACTAATTGTTGCAGATGTAAATATACATCTCATTTTAGGTGAATTTAAAAACATACCTTTAAATTTTTCAGATACATCTACTTCTTTATAACCTAATATAACCGTTTTTTCTTTACGTTCAACCCATATGACCTTATTCTTATCTTCTAATACTTTATCTACATTGCTTGTTATATCAAGTATTTTCGAAGTAGTTGCTCTTAATTTTTTTGCTATATTTATAGCATCTAAATTTTCCATCATCTCTTTGTAATCAGCATTTTCTAACCTCATAATAAAAGAATTAATACCTTTTTCTATTTTCTTCATATATAACTCTAAATTATCCTTATTAGGAAGATACGTTTGATCCTTAATAAGTATTATTTGCTTACCATCTTCTTTAAAGTAAGTGGTATCTATATTTTCAAAAAATGTTTTAGCATAGTCTTTTAATTTTTCAATATCAATACCTTCAAATAAACTAGATAAATCTTGAGTTGACTTGTTAACCATAGCTTTTATTTGATTCATTATGTATTCAAATGTACCTTCTTTAACTTCTGTTGCATTAAAATCTCTTAAAATATCTTCTGCTTCATGTACTTCATCCATTATGACTATAGTTGCATCTGCTATAACATCACTCTGTACTGATTTCATCGCATACAGCATATGATAATTAGTTACAATTATATCTGAATTCTTAGCCATTGCTTTTTGTCCAGCATAAAAACACTTCATTTTAGTATCACTGGAACATCTTTGCAAATCACACTCATTAGTATCACTACAAGTAATCATTTTTCTTAAATCTTGTTTTATAGTAAAATCTATTTCATTTAAATCTCCAGTTTCACTGTTTTCAGCAAATGCCCTGATAAGTTCTTGCTCTTTTTTATCCCTATCATCTAGTAAATCAAGTAATGTAGTATCTGTAGTTAGCATTTCTAATTTAGTTTTACATATAAAATTATTTATTCCTTTTAAGGTTGAGTACATTAGGAATGTTCCATACACTTTCCTTAACTTTTCCGCAACAAATGGTATATCTTTATTTATTAGTTGATCCTGGAGAGATATGTTAGATGTTACAATTATAACCTTTTCACCATCTTCACCTTTTTTCTTTTCAGTTTTTTTATCCTCATATACTCTTTTTAGCGCTGGTACTAAGTAAGTTAGCGATTTACCAAAACCACAAGGACCTTCAAGTATAACATGTCCTTCATCATTTATTTTTTCACTTATTAATTTTGCAGCTTCAATCTGTTGTGGTCTTTCTTTGTAATTAGAATTACCTTGTGCTAAAAGACCGCCTTTTTTAAAAATATCATCTATAGTTAAGTTTATCATTAAAAATCCCTTTCATTTCAGTATTATTAGTGGTAATAGTAATAATAGTAGTTTTAAGTCGTTTAGGTATTTTTAAATCAATTTTGTATTAAAAATATTACAAATATAATTTATTATTAAAGTAAATTTACATTATTTTTGTAGCATTTTTACATCATTTTCAAGGTTGCAGTTGTTAGTGTCTGCATTCTCAGGTTTGGTTCTAATCGTTCAGCCTGCTCTACAATAACAGCATTATCCTTATCAACGGCTATTATTCCACATTGTTTGAACTTTGTTTCCCTCGCATAATCAACTAGTTCTAGAGGTATAGCCAGCCAAATGAAATCAACAAATTCAGCATATTCAGTATATTTTTTATCATTAATAAGGTCACTTTTTGAAACCTTAATCTCAATGCCATGTATATTTACTTCATGTTTTTCAAATTTATCCTTTGTTAAATTTTCTATCGCTAGTAAATCTATTCTTCTACTTTTTTTACTAGTTCCTGAGTAAACTTTAAATTCTGTAAATACTTTGCTTTTTTGATTTATATGTTCACCTTCATCACTTCTATTTCTATAACCTCTAAATCCCGTTGTAGTTACCCTTCCTAGCCATTTTAATTGTGTTAATGTAGTTATTATAGTTGCAGCTGTAACTTTCTCCTGTTCATCTTCTACATCAACTTTAGTTTCTTCATCACAAGAAACTCTTTGGATCTGTTCTTTAGTTCTAAAATCTGATTTTTCTGGCCTTATTGCTTTATATGCTACAACTAAGTCTTTTCTTTTAATCTCATTATTCATAACTTTATCAACTAAAGAGTCTGCTAATGTTGGTGAATGTTTATTTATTTTATCAAGAATTACCAATGAATCAGGTGATACCTTCAGTTCTTCTATATTTAAAACTTCTATACCTTCCGTTTTTTTTCTATCAACATAAGAGCTATAAACTTCCCCAGCCCTAAACCTATTCCAAATTATTGATTCATGAGTTTTAGTCTTAACCGATAGATTTTTAACCCATTGCGTAAAAGATTTTGCTTCTACAGCCTTCCATAAATCTTTTTCTTTTACTTTTTTTATAAGTATGTAGAATTTAACCCAGTTTTTTTTATCTATGTCTACTACGTTTTTAATTTCTTGTTCTATAGCTTGAAGTTCTTCAAGTTCTCTATTTATAGTAATCTGTTGTTCTTTCATATCTATCTCTCCCTAGTCAATCTAGCTAACATTTCAAAATCATCAGACTCTGAGTTATCCATATAATCAAATTTTTTCTTATTATTACTTATACTATTATCTTCAATCCTTTTATATTGAGCATGTTCCCTGTCTTTAAGAGTTTTTATATTATCTTTTATCGTATTCATAAGAGCTGTACTAGCATATGTGATAGGATTCTTTTTTGCTCTTAAAGCACTCTCCCTTAAAATACTTTCAAATAAGTCTAATTCTATAGTTTCTAAATTTTGAATTCCTAGTATCGTATCTATTTGAACTTTATTTATATCATCAAATACATCTGTAATAACCTCTCTATACTTATTACTTTTGTTATCTTCATTTATATTAAAATCTGTATTAAAATCTGTCCTTAAGTCTGTCCCTATAAACTCATTATAGCTATTATTTTTACAGGACATTTCTGTCCCAAAATCTGTATTAGATTTTGTCCCTATTCTTTGCTTATTCTCATATAAATAGGTTCCTTTTGATTTGCAGGTACTATTTATTTTTTTTATAATGCCTTTTGCTTGTAGCTCTATCATAAGTTTTTGTACTCTACTCTTATTTATATCTAATTCATTTGCAATTTCTCTTATCGATTTATTAAATTTTATCCCATCTAGATTCATTAGTATGTAATAATTTAATACTATAAGCTCTTGCTCCTTTTTTATATCAAAATCAGAATACATGAATTTCCTCCTTATATATTAAAAGTACTATATAAATTATATAGTACTTTTAATATATATTCTTGTCAATTTTAATTTCAGGCTAATCTTTAGAACAAATGCCTGTTTCACAGGTTTATATTGCATTTTGATACATTTATATTCTATTATATCTAAAAGCTTTTTTAGATATATACAAAACGTTTTTAGATATATATGATTTTATAAGCTTTATTCTAAATGAAAATAGGCTATGTTTTAATATAGTGTTGAAAAAAATATATTGTATAATTTTCAATATTCATTTAAAACATAGCCAATATAAAGAAGAACCTTTATAGAAGGTCCTTACATTATAGCCATAGCTATCTTTCATTTTTTTGAACTAGTGGATGGTCCGGCGATATTAATTCAACTCTATTTGATATAAATGATTTTAACATTTGTAAAATATCAATTTGACCTAAGAAGTACTCACTATCTTCCTCTATTTGGTTTTTAATATCTAAGATACCCTCTTCCATGCTAGATATATACCTAGACATTTCTTCCCAACCTGATAGTGTTGCATTTAATATTCTTTGTTTTCGTAACTCCCCTTTTGATTCTCTAATTTTTTCTATATCTACTATAACTTTTAAATCTACCATAATTCAAACCCCCTTATCTTTTAGTTTAATGTATTTGCTTCGCAATATATAATAATTGTCTAATAGAGCCTACTTTTAATTTCTATATCAAGTCCAGTATCTTATATTTATCTTAAACGTCCTCTTAATATAGGAATATTTACAATTTCCATACATAACTCTTCTTTAGATGTATGATATACAAATCTATCACCCTTACATCTTACTAGCAAATCACTAGCTTCTTTATCGTTGTCTATTACATCAATTAATGCTACCTCATCAAGATATTTATAATTTCCATCAATATGTTCTTTTAATTTTTCTAGTAATACAAATTTATTTGGGTGAAGTACCCTTACTTCTGACCATTTCATCTTATCATCACAACCTTTAATTTTTTATAGATACCTTTATTATAAAGATTAATTTTCCTAATTTAAATATGAATACAGTTACTTTTATAGAGGAGAGATTGATGTTGATAGAAAGATAGACAGATGGATATTGTTGTATATATATCGGTAATAAATCTCTTTAGATAATATATAGTACTACATATATTATTAACAATTATTCTGGGATATTAAATCACAGGAATGTAGTAATTTGAATATTTTCAATATACTTTTTTATTACAATTAATGTACAATTATTTTGGGATATTAAATAACTTAATAATTCTTTTTTATCAAAACAAAAAAACTAAAGCACCTACTGTATAAGTAGATGCTTTAGTTTAATAATTTAATCTATATATATAAAATTCAAATCCATTATTCTTAGATCTCCCCCTGTGATACGGAGAAATTATTTTTTCTTGCATTAAGTTTTCTATCATTTTAGAGATTCTCTGCTGTGTTACTCCAAATTCTTTACCTAGTTCTTTTTGGGTGATTTGTAGTAAATTACCTGTTAAAGCATCTGGATTCTCTCTTTGTTCCTTGTGTTGTATATATCTCATGAAGTTGTAAAGTCTTAGTTCATCAGTGGATATATTACCTTTTATGCATTCGTATGTCACAGCAAAAGAAACAAGATATTTAAGTTCTACTTTGCTTCGAATATCTTTAAGTTTATATAGTAATTTATGTCTTCCTATATTATTAACTTCTATAAACTGATTCTCCTCTAGATTTTTTAGTGTTTTTGATAATGTATTTTTAGATAAAAGGCACTTATCTCTATACGTTATCTCTTCTATTATTTCTTCTCTTGTAAGTCCCTCAATATGATTTTTTAAGATGGTGTATATCACTAAATCATTTCCTTCCATAACTTTTACACCTTTCCTATTACTTTTTTTAAGGTATTTCATATGAGTTTCAGTCATTTGCACTATATTTGTTTCTTCTGTAAATGTAAAATTGCTAAAAGAAGCTCTCTTGCATTCTTTTTTCATATTACATTCATCGCAGTTATACTCTGTATAATGTAATTTCTTGTACATATACTCTACCTGATATTTAAGTTCTTTGTCGGGCCACATAACTCTATTTTTTAAGTTCCATTCCTCGGCTAGTGCTTTTATATGTGCCAATGTTTTATTTCTGTATCTTAATTCTACAACAATTTTTTGTAAGTCTTTATTATTAAAACCTTCTTCACTTCCATTTTCTAAAATTTTTTGAACACAAGGTTTTACATTTGTATCTCTTTTAAGATATTCTGCATTTATGGCATCTCTTTTTTTACAGTGTTCCTTATATAATCGTTCGATCGTGTATCTTTGTAGTGTATCTTTATCCTCTAAGAAAATTATTCTTGCTAACTTCCTTTTTTCCTTTTCTTTACAATTATAAGTATAAGGTACTCTTGCAATTTGAGTTGTTAACGTAGCACCAGGATCAGTTCCTAATTTTTCAGCTATTCTTGTCATCACAGCATTTGCCTTTTTTATGTCCCCACATTTTTCTATTAAAACATATGCATGATATCCATGTCCAGAGTCTATAAGGGCATGATATTTTAGTTTTATATTTCTAAATCTATTCAAGATGTCCTTGTGATTAAAGCCAGGTGGTAGTTTATCCTTATCGAAATCAAAAACAAGTGCATATGTATTTATTAAATTAACAAATTCTCCACTTTCCCCATTAGTTGTTGCTAATGTAAAATATACATTTTTATAATACATCTTTTTGTTTATGCAGCAATCTATCACGTCATCAATGTTTTTGAAAAAACTAACATCATTCGGTATACCATCTTTGATAGTTAAAATTCTGAGGTATTCACCATCTTGTAAGTTGTTGCCTGGCATTAAAGCAGGTTCATAGATTCTCATTATGAATTGCTTTAATTTAAACATTTTATCTATTTGTTTGTTATCCATACTCTCCTCCTATATTATTAGGAGCAAACTACTTTAAAATATATTTATTATATAGTACTATGTTTCTTTTAATTGACTTGTACTTAATATTTTAATATAATAAATACATATAAATATTTAAAAAGAGTGACTATAATATTGTAGTTTGCTTCTGAAAATACTTCCTTGTGCGCCAAAAAAAAAGGAAGTATTTTTTTATTTTAAAATAAGTATAAGTTTAAAGTCATATAAAATCAAATCTTGTAATTTTCTATGATTTTATGTTTATTTTAATTTGTTCTAATTTCAACTGCTCTAAGTAATATTTTAGTATTGCTACATACTATCGCCATTTCAAATTTTATAGTGATGTATAAAATATTTTGATTAAAAGCATCTGATGGATGCTTTTTTTGGGATAGATGGATGATATAAATAGTTTTTTTATATTTTTTAACTAAAAACTATTTGATTTTGATGCACTTATATGAAACACTAGATCCGAGCTAAAATCATAGAATTGTCCTATTTTTTTATAAAAATATATACAAATATACATTAGTATAATAAATAGATACAATTCTATATAACATTGTGAAACACCGTCACCTCGCCAGGTATACGCTCCTGGAACGTTACATATCTTCTCGAATTCTCATGCATTTCAGCATAAGTACACATCAAAACAGCTCATATCTGCCCAACCTGTCCAACTTTTCAGTTGCTCTGTGTAGTCCTTTAAAGTGCAGATAACCTCATACCCCTCCTTTTTACCTTCGGCTACTATTTATGTAGCAATAGGCTAAACATCCTCTGGAGAGTTTCAATTCTAGGACTAACGTTACACGTGTTAAGAGAAGACCTTTAACACGTGGCCGAATACCCATTTTAACAGCAGTATTCTACTGTAGCATCTTTGTAAGATACTCTAGTTTATAGACTTACTCAGGTCTCCCTACCAACCTTTGCATATTGTAAGGGCTCTAATTTCAGTTATTAGCAACTCTACGACTTGGACTTACAAGTTAAGAAAAGCTTCTTACTAGGGTTATAGTAAATCTCACTTGCAGTATCTAATTAGAACTGTAGCAATCCTCCAATCACTAGCTGATTGGTGTTTTTGTATTTCCGATATATATTTAATAAGATTTATCTAACTATGCTCCAAGGCTAACTCTAATTATCAAGCACAGAGTCAACGCTTACGTTCCATCAAGCCGTACCAGGTACGTTCTTAGCTAACTGTAATTATCAAGAGTACAGTCAATTCTTGCATTGTATCTAGCCTTTAATAAATCTTTTTATTATATTTTAAGTATTAAAAAAGCCTGCTCACAACTGTGAACAGGCTAAGTATCGAAATCTATGTATGTAAAAAAATGTGTAAATAATACAACATTTTACTCTTAATCTATTGCATATAATCTATATATTTGGTAATATTAATATATAAATTAATAAAAAATTAAGAGCTTTAACATTTACGACTCATACTAACTGTTGGCGCAGTTGGTAAGTTTTATCCATCAAATCGCCTGAGAAACGATTTGATGGCATTCTCTAAATCGCCTGAGAAACGATTTAAAGAAGTGTATTTGTTAAGGCTTTTATTTATTTGTTTTAATAAGTTAATTCTATAACGTTATAAATAAAAAGTCAATAAATATATTTATTTGCATTTTATTCCTTCATTTTTTAGTAGTTTGTAGAATGTAGTTCTTTTTAATCCTAATTCTTCCATAGCTTTTGTAGCTGTTAATTCTCTTACCTTCCACCTACTAATTACATCATCCCAATTATCAGGTTTTGCAATTTCTTTTCTACCTTTATATTTACCAGCGGCTTTAGCTATAGCAATACCTTCTCTTTGGCGTTCTAACATGATTTCTCTTTCAAACTGAGCAATACTTGCGATAACATTAAACATCAATCTACCACTTGCAGTTAGAGTCTCAATTTTTTCTTTCTTACTCTCCAAGGCTACACCTTTTCTAGTTAATTTTTCATTGATTTCAATTAAATCTTTAACACTTCTGCCAAGTCTACTTAGACTTTCTATAACTACGGTATCTCCTTCTCGGACATAATCTAACATAGCTTGAAGCTGAGGTCTTTTAGTGTCCTTACCACTTAGTTTATCTAAGAATAATTTTTCAACCCCTAACTCCTTCATTAGTACTTCTTGACGTGCAGGATTTTGCTCGTATGTACTAACCCTTATGTATCCGACTTTTACTCCTCTATTAAAATCTATATTCTTAAAATCTTCTGTTGTAAATTCCTTTTTCATAAAAAAACACTCCATCGCTCATTTTTATGTATCAAATCTTATTTTTATTCGTTTAACTTGTTTAATTCACTCAAATTATTGTTCTATAATCATTTTACCACTCTAAACAAACATTATCAAGTTTTTTTATTATGTTCATTTTAAGTCCAACAGAAACACGGGCTAAACGAACACTTTATATTGATAGTTATAAAAAATTAGGAGCTACACTCCTACCCTTTCTACTCTACAATATATTAAAATAGTTTACTTATTTTAATTATTTATAACTTACAAAAATAAGGACCACAATAACTTTCATGAGTATTGACATAAGTCCATCTAAAGTGTTTATCTACTACATATATGTCTTTGTCTTTATTAAAATCTTTAGCTTTAATTTTATTACAATTTAAAACCTCAAAAACTTTATATTTATAGTCAAGTAAATCATAATCTTCTACATAAAAATCATATACCCAATTTTCAAAGAAAATATAATATTCTTTGTTTTTCAATTCATCAAATGATTTTCTTGCTTTAGCACCTTCGAAACAACCTTTTTTATCATAACTAAAGACATGCCATAAAAGTTGGTCCATATGTATTTCATCTATTCTTTCTCTTTCTGTTAAATGTCCTGCAAATACTTCTATCCATTTATTTTTAATCTCTTCTAAATTATCTAGAACTTGAAAATTAATATTTTTATCAAATAGTATCATAATCAATCCCCCTTATATATAATTAATATCGCACAATATATAACAATTGTGAACCAAATTATATTACTCATCACGAAGTAAGTTAACATAACCTATTATTTCTAAATATTTCTATATTTATCTAATTTTATAACCTTAATATTGTATAATATAATTAAACAATATTATTCTATGGAGGTTTTATATGTATAAAGGGAAAAATATATTTGAATCCTCGAAAAACAAATACTCTTATGAATCATATAGTTTTATAAATTGTGATACTATAAATAAACCTATTGTATTCCTTTCTCATAAAAGTGAAGATAAAGAATATGTAGAAAAAATAGGTGAATACTTAATGAATGCTGGTATAAACATATACCTGGACAAGTATGATTCAAACTTACAATGTGCTACAACCGAAGGAGACCCTCGAAAGGTGACGGAATGTATTGAAAACGGTATAAATAGCAGTAACTATATTTTATGTATAACATCTCAAAATACTATAAGCTCCTGGTGGGTTCCTTTTGAAATAGGATATGCTAAAAATGCTAATAAAAAAATATTCTCTATTATTAGAAAAGATGTTACATATATACCTGATTTTTTGAAAATCGAGCCTATAATAACAGATATCTCTCAATTAAATGACTTTATCAAAAAAATAGTCAAAGATTTCTCAATACCTCTTAATGAGAATTATATATTTAATGATTACTTATCCACTGGGCAAATTCAATATGCAAGTTCTTATCATCCGTTATCTAAATATCTAAATATAATATAATAAAAAAGTATTGATGTTCAGTACAAAGCATCAATACTTTTTTATTAGCTATTTCTTTGTCTTCTTGGCATATAATTTCTTATTAAATAAGTCTTTTCTCTATTCCTATATGCCTCTTCTATCTTAGATTCTAGTTGCCAAGATATATTTTCCCATTTCATAGTTACCGCATACCCGCTATCTATGTTAGCCTGAAGCCTCTCTGGTACTTTTCCAGCTGAAGGTAAGTAAATTGCTAAGAGTCCATTTATACTTCTTGGTCCGTATGGTCTAAGAGAAGAATAAATCTCCCAGTCCACCCACTTCCTATTTGCTGTTTCACTTCCTATTAATACAATAGTAACAGTTGAATTTTTAAGATGATATGTTCTAATTAAAGACAATATTTCGTCATCACTTTTATTGTCATATGCATCTTGAAGAGACCTATCAATTATAGTGTTATTATAACTATATTTACTTCTTAAATAATCAGCTTTACTTTGGTCATTTCTATGATGGTAACTTACAAAAACTTGATGTGCCATATACCCTCCTACAATTATGTTAATATTTTATTAGTTCTACCATTTATCTAAATCTATATCAAATTTTTCAGCAACTGAACAAAAAACTTTATTTACCTCCTTGAAATCATTAACTATTTTATCATAGTGCCTGTATTCCATTTGTATTTCTTTAACATCTTTATCATATAAATATTCTATTTTATTATCTATAATATATTTATACCATCTTTTATAATCATTTTGATTAGATGTAAGAAATTCATTTAGTGTTTTTATCATTCTATTTGCTTCACTATAGCAAGAAGACTCATTTTGATAAGATTTATTATCATATATTTTTATTTCATCTCTAATAAATGAGTATACTTGATAGTATGAATCTATTGTCTCATAAAAATTATCTTTGTCTTCATCTAATTTAAATAATGTTCTTTTAGTATTTAAAAAATTTCTAACCTGTTGTTTAAATAGGTCATCTGGATTGCTGAATATGATAGACATTCCTCCTAAAGTCAATTTCTCTATTCTGAATATCCATTTACTACTTAAAATCTTATAAAAAACAAATACAATCCCTATTATCAGTAATGGTAAACTTTTATTAAATATGTTTATTATAAACTTTATATTATTTTTAAAGTTTATATAGTAAATATGATTTGACAAAACCTTATTAATATCTATAACTGTAAACAAGATACATATTGAAAATAAAATAATAATTATGGCTACATTTTTTAGTTTTCTTTTATTTTTCATACACTCCCCCTTAATATTTCCTAAGTCAAATTTCCATCAAATAATATTATAGATATTTTATTCGTAAAATTAATTTTAAACTTTTTTATTATACAAACATTTGTTGTAATAATCCTTTTTTATATTCATTTAAAGAATCTAACTTTTCTTGTTCTTTTTCTATCTTTAAATAAATATCATTCATAAACTTTGCTATCTTAATCTGTTCCTCTTTACTTGGAATCATAATATTCATATCTTTAAGTGTACTTAAAACAATATATGGTGTATTACCTTCATTTTTACATGCTAATATTCGTTTCTTTAAATTTTTATCAAGATAATATTTTATATATTCAATATTTTCACTAAACTTATCTAATACATAAGTCCTTTGGTAAGCATTAAATTTACCTTTATAATAGTGTACATACCCTACATGAGCTCCATTTCCTGAAATTAATAAAGCTTCGGTATCAAATGCATACTCATTTATTCTATAATATTCTTTTGCACAAGTATAAAATCTATATTGTCCATTTTCAACCATAGCATTCGCATCTAATTTTCCAGTTGTTATTTCGCAAATATTACCTAATATATTCTCTTCCCATTCTGGATAATCTCTACCCTCATCATCCTTAAACCTTAACTCTCTGCTAAAAATCTTTTGCATCATACCACTCTTATAATCCTTAAGAGCCTCAACCTTTTCACCTTGAAGAGAAATCTTATCATCAATTAAAGAAAAGAAAGATGCTATTTTCTCTTGTTCTTCTTTTGAAGGTACCAAAAATTTATATTCTGATAAATTTGATTTTGATATACCTAAAACCTTAGCCCCATTACCTCTAGTATACATAAATTTTAGATATTCTTTATTTAAACTATGATTTAAGAAAAATTCACTATTTAAAGTTTCATTCGGTCTAAAACATATCGTATGTAGACCTGATAATATATTTCCTTCTATATCTCTAACAACTGCAACTTTTCCTAAATCTTTTCTATCTTCAGATGCATCTGCAAATATAATATCTCTTTCTTTTATAAATTCATAACTATCATCACTTGGTATATCTATGCTTGGTATATGCTTATACTTACTTATAGTACCATTATAATTCATATGGATATCACCATAATGTATATGCTTGTAATTGCCTTCACCTTCTACATTCCTAGAAAATGAATATGTCTTTTTAAATTCTCCTAGCTTCCCTAGTTTCTTTTCTTCCCAATCTCCACTAAATTCCTTAAATCTAAGCTTCGGCGCCTTACTCATATATCTCACCTCCCCTTATAATCCAAGCTCTCTTAGAAAAATAGCTAACTCATCATCTATCTTAGCTATATCTTTATCAATACTAGCTATTCTCTCACTAACAGCTACTAAATCTATTGGCTCTTCTTCCTCAAAAGTATCAACATATCTTGGTATATTTAAGTTATAATCATTTTCTTTTATTTCATCCATACTAGCAACATAACTGTACTTTTCAATAACTTCTCTATTAACATAAGTATTAACTATCTTTTCAACATTCTCATCAGTTAAGTTATTTTGATTTTTCCCTTTTTCAAACTCATTAGATGCATCTATAAATAATATATCATTATTTTCTCTAT